>Ga0209013_10000971_pt1 | contig 26476 bp, 21 predicted proteins | sample Cruoilmetagenom2_FD_187291 | JGI IMG/M metagenome (GOLD analysis project Ga0209013, IMG submission 187291) | Oil polluted marine microbial communities from Coal Oil Point, Santa Barbara, California, USA - Sample 2 (SPAdes) (version 2) | ecosystem: Environmental > Aquatic > Marine > Oil seeps ...
GAAAATCTAAGTTCACTTGAGACGCTTCACTAGCAACTGACATATTCCATACCTCCTCGACATTTACAGACTCCTATGTTAAGTATACCCTATTTTGCTAAGGAAATCTTAGTTACAAACAGATTTGATTGATATTTTTTGAAATATTTATAAAACGGATGTGTATTTTCCTATCTATTTTAGTTAAAACCTTAAATTCTTCTTGAATTCGTGTTAAAATAAGCACTTACCAAAAGAGAAGGAAGTGTTATATATGGTAGGTCGAAATGATCCTTGTCCATGTGGTAGTGGAAAAAAATACAAAAAATGCTGCGAATCAAAGCAGAATGATTCTATAGAAGAGGTACAAACAGAGGAATTAGAACGAATATTGCAGTCCTTTTATGATCAGTATCCAGAGCGTAAGGATATGGCAGAATATGCCGATCTTGTGAGTGCTTGGAGCAAAACGATAGGTGATTATTTAGACTTAGAAATGATTGAAGCTATTGTAATGGACGAGTTCTTTTTCCATTATAAACAAGAGATATGGTCAGGTTATCTTAAAAAGCAAAAGAAAATAATGGTACGACCTTCAACACTGAGGGTATTGGATCAGTGGAACGAGCCGAAAGTTTTTGTAGGGAAAGTGAAAGAAGTAAATGAGCACTATATGACGGTTACACACATACTCACAAAAGAAAGTATTTTACTTAGACGAGAAAGTGATAAGCCAGTGCCTGTTGGAGTTCATGTATATTGTTTCATCCTACCAGATGGTTCTGACAAAGAAAATCACTACTTAGCTGTTTCTAGTTTAGTTTTCTTCCCGGTTGATCATCAGGAAGTGTTTGATAAAGTAACAAATCAATTTGAACAACAAGCGGAACTATCCGCATCCGACTTTTTAAAGGAAATGGGAGCAACCTTATGGAAACTGCTTGGGCAAAATGGCTATGAGGGCGGAGAGTATACAAACTTTGAAGTGGGAGTATTACAAGTTGCTATTGATTTCTTAGAGAAAAATAATCGTGAGTATGGCAATTTTATAGAAATAGTTGAAGATTACTTAGTAGAGAAACAGCCAAATGCACGTAAGGAAGTGGCGATTGCTGCCGGAGCCATACGATTTGGTCAGGAAAATGGATTATTTGAACCATTTGATATGACGATAAAAGAAATTGCTGAAACTTTTGATGTCTCTACTTCTTCTTTAAATAAGTACTACAATGATCTAATGGAGTATTACAAAGGGAAATAGTTAAAAATAAAAGGTCATCGCTTATTGAAATTTAATAAGCGGTGACCTTTTAATCTCTAATTAATGTGTAGTGTACAAACGGAATATTTTATATTAAAGATCTAATTAAATAATCCGCCTAAAATACCTTTGTTGTTTGGTGAATTATTAGCTGTTTTCTCTTTTTTTGTGCCTCGAATAGGAGTATTAGTGAAACTATCGAATTGTTTTGCTATTTTGTCGCGAGAACCTTTATTTCTCATTAAAAATGCAGCCCCAAGTCCAAGTGCAGTAATTGCCATTTTGTTTTTATTCATAAATTAGTTTCCTCCTCCAATTGTTTTGTATAAATTGTTTTCCCATATTTTTTGATATTAAACAACCTAATGTAGGTTTAGTAATTAAAAATAAGGATAAACAATTTAAAACACATTAAAGAGGAGTGGAAACAATGACGAAAAAGCATCCAGAGGATAAAGAGAAACAAGATATCTCAGGACGTATTATGGATAATCCTGATTTATTAAATACCGAAAAGGAAAGTATATTTGATACAGATGAAGATATGAAGACGGTGGACCCTATACCAGTAGAAGAGCTAAATGAAAAAGTAAAAGATGAGAAAAATAAGCGAAATACTAAGTCGACATCTGCGAGTGAGAAACGTTTTCCTGGATAATTATCCATATGTAGTTTATTTCCTCCGCAAAATGGAGATAATTTTAGTAGAGGATCAATTATCAGTAGATGGAGGAGTGCTTCGAAATGAAAATAAAAAAATATTCGTTACTTGGTAGTGTAATTATGTCATCTGTTTTAATATTAGGGGCTTGTGGAGACAAAGAAGAAGTGAGTGAAGCACCGGACAAAGAGACTGCTAAAAGTGAATTTGGTTTTCAGTCCTTTGATTTAGATATTGATACAGCAGATCAAAAGGATGCCGTTGATGCATCTTTTGATATTGACGTATCCGAAACAGAAGCAGAATACGTGAACCAGTTAGAGTCAAAAAAACTCACCGGCAACGAAGCTTATGCAGAGCTAGAACCAATTTTTAAAGAGATTGCTCTAACTCAAGATATGAATAAGGAAGAAGTGATTGAAAAAGTCACTAAAGCATTTGGAGTAGAGGACTATAAAGAATTCGAGTTAGAAATAGACTTCTCTGACGGAGATACCCAAGAATTTAGCGATAGAAAATAGTTGATAAAAGCTTTGAGAGATGATGAAAATCGTTTCTTGAGGCTTTTTTTATAAAACAAAGTTGCTATGGATGTTCGGCATGAAAAAAGTAACTCTCTTTTAGAATAATTACTTTTTCATTACAAAGAGATAACATTAGCTACATTGGGTTTAGGTTATATCTTTAAAAGGGTAAGTAATGGATAAGACTAAATTTTGAGGAGGCAACACCATGAACATTGAATCGAATAGACGAATTGAAATAGCTCGTACGGAAGAAGAAATGTATGAAAAATTGGAAGGCCTACAAAATCAGGGTTATGCAGAAAGTGATATACATGTTATTTCAACTGAAAGTACACATTTAAGTACACTTAGCCGTCATTCAGAAGTATCTACGCATGAGGCAGGAACATTTATGGATAAGTTCAAATCTTGGTTTACGGGAGAAGATGCAGTTGCGGAAGGGTTACGCAAATTGGATCTAGATGAAGATGAAAGAACAAGATATGCAGAAGAGGTTGCAAGAGGGAGTATTGTCCTCTATACAGATGTCCTTACGCAAAGTGATGAATCCATATATGGTACACATGAAAATGAATTCAAACAAGAGTACACAGACACGGTGGGGACAGATATGGTGCAAAATCGTTTTATGGAAAACGAAGAACCAATAAGTGACTATGCAAAAGAGCAGGGTCTTACACCTTCTACCAATGAATTCGTGAACAAAACAGATGGTCGCTTTGACGAACCACAGGACCGCTTTGCTCGTGGAGAGACTTTTGCAACCGATCCATACTTAGCAAGAGAAGAGAATCATATTGGTCACTCTATGCAGGAAGATAGCGAAGTTAGAGCGTCTCGCCCGACGATTAATGAAAGTGTTACAGTGGAAGAAAAGTCATACGGTGCTCAATCGCCAGGAGCAGATCCGAATCTAGGTCCAGCAGCCTATGGCAGTGAAGTGGTAGAGGAAGAAGAAGAGGAAAGACTTTCTCATGACCAATACGAAGAAAAATTGGAATATCAAAAGAAACTAGATGATATCCCCCCTACTAATAGATTATATTAAAATAATCATAAATGCATAGAACCTCTCTAACTGGAGAGGTTCTTCTTTGTATCTATTATGAGATAATAAGAGAGGAACAAACAAAATGAGGTGACATAAAAATGGACTTTATAGCTATCGATTTTGAAACAGCTAATAACCTACGTTCAAGTGTATGTTCAGTAGGGATCGTGCAAGTTAAGAATGGGAAAATATATAGAGAAATACAATCCTTAATAAATCCTTTAAGTGAGTTTCATTATTATAATACGAGAATTCATGGAATCACTGAACATATGGTACATGCTGCACCAACCTTCGAAGAATTTTGGCCAGACATGAAAGACCTTGTGGAAGGTCAACTAATCATTGCACACAATGCAAGTTTTGATATGGGTGTTTTACAAGAATGCTTACGCCAAATTCATGAACCATCTCCACATTTTGAATATGGATGCTCTTATCGAATTGCAAAAAAAGTTTGGCCACAATTATATAATCATAAGCTATCAACTGTATCGAACTATTTAGGTATTAGCTTAAGGCATCATGATGCTCTAGAGGATGCTCGTGCTGCTGCTAAGATTACATTAGAAGCGTTGCAAAAGACCGAAACAAGTACAGTTAAACAACTGGCAAAACTACATAATGTGACTATAAAGTCTTCTATTCAAGCTAAGAAGCAGCCGTCCCAACGCAAAAATAAGGCAGACATGACAATTGAATTTTTAGAACCAGAAAGTACCAGGACCAATTCTAAACATCCATTTTACGGAGCTCAAATTGTTTTCACAGGAAGAATGCTATCGATGACAAGATCGCAAGCAGCGCAGCTGGCCGTAAATTGTGGAGCAGTTTGCAAAGGAGTGGTCGATTATCAAACCAATTACTTAGTAGTAGGAGATAATGACTTAGCCAAATATATTCAGGGTATAAAAAGTACTAAAATGCTAAAGGTGGAAGGCCTAATTCAACAAGGATTGCCAATTGAAATAGTTGGAGAACAAGACTTTTTAAGGTTAGTAAGGTATACAGTTTAAATAGTTATGGGAATTGTATAAATAAGTTATTCCAGTGAAATGCTAATGGCAGTTAAAGAAAGGGTGAATTATCTTGGACAATTCAATATCATACGGTGACGATTATAAATATATACCAGCAACTTCAGTAGGAAGTGGTATAGGTACCGAGATTCTGCCGGACATTTATTGTCATACCATTCAAATTGTTAATATTTGTTTAGTGGGCAAACCTAATTCTGAAGACTTTGTATTAGTAGATGCAGGGATGCCTTACTCATCGGAGGAAATTATTTCTGTAGTAGAAGAACGATATGGTGTAAACAAAAAGCCAAAAGCTATTATCTTAACCCATGGGCATTTCGATCATGTTGGGTCAATAATTGAATTAGTAAATAAGTGGAATGTCCCTGTCTATGCACATGAGCTAGAATTACCGTTTTTAACAGGTAAAGAAAGCTATCCAAAACCTGATCCAACCGTTGAAGGAGGATCTGTGGCAAAAATGTCTATTATATTTCCTGTCGATGCTATAAATCTTGGAGAGCATGTAGAGGCTCTTCCTTCAGATGGAACAGTTCCTTTTTTAACCGGTTTTCAATGGATTCATACGCCAGGTCACTCGCCAGGTCATATTTCGTTATTTAGAGAGAAGGATGGTGTACTGATAGTGGGCGATGCCTTTGTTACGGTAAAACAAGAATATCTGTATAAGGTGTTCACACAAGAACAGGAAATAAGTGGTCCACCAAGGTATCTAACTCCTGATTGGAAAGCTGCTAGAGAGTCGGTAAATAAACTTTCAAAATTAAAACCTAAAATAGCTATAACAGGACATGGCTTACCAATGACAGGAGACCTACTTACAAGCAATTTACATTTACTAGTCAATGATTTTGATACGATTGCATTGCCGAACTATGGGAAATATGTAGATGGTAAGTGATAGATAATAGTAAACTGGAAGATCTCATTTATTCAAAATAGTGAGATCTTCTTTTAATTGTCAGAATAAAAAGTTAAACTAGACAGAAGAGAGAAAGGGGATGCATATGACATTTTCTATTGTTGGTTTCGATCCGCAAACAAAAGAACTAGGAGTAGCGGTTGCTTCCAAGTTTTTGAGTGTAGGAGCAGTTGTCCCATTTGCCAAAGCAGGTGTAGGGGCAATTGCGACACAGTCCTGGGCAAATTTAGATTACGGCATTCATGGCTTGGATATGCTTCAAAGAGGCATGACTCCGGAAGAAACTCTCCAAGAGTTAGTGGCGAATGACGAGAAGGCTGGTGCTAGGCAAGTTGGTATAGTAGATGCAAGCGGTCGTAGTGCTATATTTACTGGAGAAGATTGTTTTGAATGGGCGGGAGGATTTGCAGGAGAAAATTGTACAATTCAGGGAAATTTATTGGTGAACGAAGATACAGTCAATGCTATGAAGTCAATTTTTCTTCAAAATGAGGGGACTCTTGCTGAACGGCTAATGGCAGCATTACTAGCCGGAGATACTGCAGGTGGAGATAAAAGAGGAAAGCAGTCTGCTGCTTTGTTAATAGTAAAAGAAAATGGTAGCTACGGAGGATATACGGATCGATATATCGATCTGCGAGTGGATGACCATGCTGACCCAGTAAAAGAATTAGCGAGACTTTTAAAACTCCATCAACTCTATTTTACAGAAACAGTTCCAGAGGATATTGTAGCAATTGATGGGATGTTGGCGAATGATATTCAAAATATGTTATATGAAAATGGTTTCTTAGATAGAGATCTTACAGAAATGGATGACTTACTGGATGCTATCCATTCCTATCATCTCATTGAAAATTTTGATGAACGGGTTCAAGAAAGAGGTTTGATCGATATTAAAGTTGTAGAGTTCATGCGTATTAATAAGTAGGATGTAAAATAGAAGCGTATAAGAGTTTATCAAACATTATTAGAATAAAATATAAAGCGAGAGTTGCAACGCTAGTCACGACTCTCTTTTTTATACTAAGTATTTACCCCATAAATAGGAAGGGCGCACCGAAATGGTATCTTCGAGCGGCTCTTCTATGGTAGGAAAGAATTTCTTTCTTACCTCCCGAAAGCCTGTCTCCAAATGTTATAGGAGAGCGACGGAGAGGTAAACGCTATAAAATTACCGAGAAAATAGAGGCGATCGTGAAGTCAATCACGATCAGCCTCTATAAATAATCAGTCGAAATTAATACGGGAACAAGTCTGTTAAAACCTCTTTGAAAGATAGAAACAAATATTAAAAGTTCACTCTATACTTTTCTTAGTAATTACTTAACTTTTTTGAACTTCCACTTCTTCGATTTTTGATCGTAATATGCGGCTTCCTTTGTTCCTTTTTTACCTTCTGTAGTGATGATAAAATAGTCGGAAAAGCCTTTTGTAATTTTTTTGTTATTGCTATCGAGGAATGCTAAATTTTTTAGTTTTATACTATCTTTAATTTTATGTTTATTTTTTTCTTTTAATAGCCCTGGAGGAATATGATAATCCAGATATAATGTAAACTGCCCACTTGCTGCAAGTACATCGAAGTTTTTAGCAGTTATCGAGAATGTTCCATTGATAAGCTTAATTACAACGTCTTTGTTTGCAGCGGCAATCTTACTTGTAGCCGCTTCTGTAAAACGAATCTTAATATCTCCGGCATTATGCATCACAGAGCCATCTACCGTGATTACCTTCTGAGAAGTATCTACTTCATCTTCTGTAATAATAGCTTCACCATCTTTAGCCGAATGTACTGTTACTGTAATGGTGACTGATTTGCCACCATATGTTGCTGTAATAATTGTTGCACCATTTGCTTTAGCAGTGATTACTCCTTTGTTTACGGAAATAATTTTGCTATTAAAGCCACTATACGTAGCTCTCTTAGTAACATCCTCAGTCTTAGTTGAACCATCCTGTTTTTTGATCGTTTCTGTTAGCTTAATATTAGCTTTTTTACCTTTTTCTAGTTCAACTGCTGTTTTATTTGCTTCAAGAGTCGTAGTTTCTGGTTCTTTCAAATCTATTTGAATAAGAACTGGGTCATGGTCGGAAGCACGTCCGTGAATATCCATATAGTTAGCGTTAATATGAATCATGTCTATTGCAGTTTTGTTAGCTAAATTATTTGTAACAAGAATATGGTCAAGTACTTGGTTGTTCCCTTGATAGAAGTAAGAGAAACGCTCGCCAGCTGGTACTTTTTCTACCATATTTGTTAAAATTCCACCTTTAAGTGCAGCAAGGGTTGGAGTGAATTCGAAATCGTTCATATCTCCAGCAACGACTACATTTAAAGCTGGATCCTTTTCTAGGCCTGCTTGGATGAAGCTGTTAATCATCGTGGCTAGTTCAATTCTTTCTGCTTCTGAGCCAAGGAATGGAGGTTGGTTTTTACCGTATAAAGGTTGGTCTCCACCTTTAGAATTTAGATGAGCTCCAATTACGACTACTTTCTCCCCCTGAAATTCAAATTGTGCTGCTAATGGTTTACGTGTATTCTGTTGTGGTAAATCAATAATTCTACCAGGATTCAAAGTAAGGTTACCTGCTTCGTCCCAAGCAACTTTATCGGTAGAACTGCCTTTTGGACCTTCTGAAAGTGAGACACGATTTGGGTTGTAAAGATACCCTACACGAATGTTACCTCCTGGTTGTCCGCCATCTTGGTCATACTCAGGTGCAATGTCGGTCCAAGCATAAGTTGGTCCACCAGCAGCCGCAATTGCTGTGATTAACCGTTCATAGCTTGCCGAGGCATTTGTATTTCCAGAAGCAATTGGACCATCATTATCTTGAACTTCTACAAGCGTTATAATATCAGGTGATTTCATATTCTCCACGAAAGACTTAGCAATTTTTGCTACTTTTTCATCTGGAGTATTTTCAGTATTTGTTGAGAAATTTTCAACATTGTATGCTGCCACTGTTAACTCATCTTCGGTAGGTTCGATATCGGTCACTACAATTGGTTTTTCAATGTGAGTAATCGGAGGCAGAGTAGACTCCTCTGTCCATAACTTAAAATTACCAAAGCCGAAGCCCATTACTCCAACAATATCATCCGTATAATAATCACCTGATTTGGCATCATAGTTTTCATTTCCTGTTAATACTAGTATTCTTTCAGGATTATAGTCATTGGCAGTAATATTTACTCCGCCTAGTACATTGAACTGTGTATTTTTAGAATTCGCTGCAATTACAGGGATTTCACCATATTCTTGTGGCCCAATAACTTTTGCATTTGGTACTGCTATACGCATTAATTCGACTGATTCCCAAAAGTCTATTCCATCCTCTAATGGATCGAATGTTGTTAAAGCGTCATTATCGATTATTTCAGTAGGAGGAAAAATATCAACTCCAATTACTAAAGGTGCAGGTAATTCTGCTGTTCCTGATTTAGTAGCTGAAGATGCTCGAATTCGGGTAATGGGAAGATCATTTGCTTTCATATCCGAGTATCCCTCGTAGTACCATTCTTCCACGGTTCCATCTACTGTAACTAAATCTCCAATCGCGAAGCCATTTGAAGCTTTATTGACGATTATTGCTTCTGATGTTGCATTGTCATCATCCGCATTTACATCTTGAATTACAAAGTTTGCCGAATTGTAAAGATGCGTTACAACACCAGTAATCTCTTGAACTGTTGCACTCTCGTAGTCTGAGAAGTGGGATTGTCCTTGAATATCACGTATTGCAAGGTTATTTGTTTTTAAAATATTAAAAGTAAAAGTAAATACCTCGGATGTAGTATCACTAACAGCTATTGCTTTAATAGTAGTGTTAGTCGATAAAGTAATTGGTGCAGTATATAATGTGCTTTCGGTAGAAGGTGTTGAGCCATCTAATGTGTAGTAGATTGCTGCATTGTCAATTGGAGTGATTAATGAAATTTCAGTGCCCTCTGATATTGTCCCTGGGAATACATCCGTATAAACAGCTGGCTTATTAACTAAGTCAAAGCTTTCTATACCTAGTGTTTTCAATTGGTAAGTCGTGTTAAAGATTGAAGCGATACCTGATACGTGTACTAAATCACCTTCATTATATCGCTGAGCAAAAGTATCGTAATCAAGACCATTTCGATTGTCATTTCGAATGATAATAGACTCTCCGTTTTCATGTGTTGCAGTAAATTCGAATGTCCCATAGTCGTTTGTTTTAGTTAAGTTAGTAATTGATACATTATTTATAGTTACTCGTTCACCCTGAGTTTCATCATTTACTCCAGCAGGTGTAATGATTTGCTCAAGAGGTAGTTCATTGCCAGTTGAGATTTTTGTTATTTTGGTAGATTGAATTTGTAATTCGCCGCTGAATGGACTAACTTTACCTTCAAGTTCAACGACATCGCCGGGATTAACATCTGCTGTAGAAGTAAATGCATAGATTCCAGCGGTAGTATCTTGAAGATAGAATGCCTTTCCACCCCAAAAGCCCATGCCAGTTGTTACAGTTCCTGTGATTTTAATCAATTTGTTTGTATCAGTTACCGCTCGAGCAGCAGCAATGTTTTCTAACACCTCTGCTTCAGGTACTTCAGGAGGATTTTCACCATCTGAAATTATCGTATAAGCAGTGGGACTTTTTAGACCAGGAACAGAGAAATATGTTTCTAATGAACCTGTCATTGTTACTTCTGCTTTGAAATTTTCTGGATGATCTTTTAAATTCAATGCCGTTCGAAGTGCACCAGTCGGTAATTGAACTGGTAAAATTTTAGATGGATTTGTTTCATCTGGTGAATCTGCTAAACCAATATTTGTAGCTACTGTAAAAGGGGCCTCCTGATTATAAGAAGCTCCTGAGTTAGCTGTTCCCACGATGTAACCATGAACGGTTGCTGTACCTGAGTTATTTATAATCGCTTCTGTGACGCTGATCGGTTCAGCTGCCATAACGCTCGGTGCAATTATAAATGGTACAAACATGGATACTACTAAAATGAAGGAAATAATAACCTTATTATAAATATGATTCCAAAGACTCTTTTTCGTCATCCTATCCACTCCTCAAACAAATTTATATTTCGGATAGATTATAGCAAAAGAAAGTGACGATATTGGGTGAATGTTGTAAAAATTTAAATATTACGATAAAAACAGGTGAGAAGTAGGGAGAGGGGTTTATACACTATTAAAATATATCTACCTTAACTTAAATCTAAAGCACTATAAACCTGTATAATTTATCGTCGATAAGTAGTATATTAAATATATATTAATTTGTGAAAATAATGATAATTGGAGTGAACCAAAATGTTAACCGCATTTAAATCTAGAAAAGAAGATATAGAACAATTCAAACAAAAGATAGATGAATTAAATTCAAAGCTAGATAAAAAAGATAATGAGTTTCAAATTTTCTTAAATGATTTACATAAAGAATTAGTTTCTACTATCGGTCAACATGACATAGTAAACAACCAACATGCTATTTTAGGAGAAATGGTTGGTGAGATTTTAAAAGAATTTAAACGTGTTGAAGAGAGTACAATAAACTCCAATAAGATATCGGATGAAGCACTGGCGAAAGGTGAGTCACTAATTGCCTCATCAAATGAGATGGTGACGTTATCTGTGGATAGTAGAGAAGCGGTACATGCGGTAGAAAGAGTTATCGATAATTTAGGGGATCAATCTAGAAAAACATCTGCAAGTATGAATCAATTAAGTGAACGATCTAAACAAATTGAAGAAATTGTAAAAGTAATTAGTGATATTTCAAGCCAAACAAATTTACTTGCTTTGAATGCATCCATTGAAGCTGCGAGAGCTGGAGAGCATGGTAAAGGATTTTCTGTTGTAGCGGAAGAAGTTCGTAAACTTGCAGAAAGTACGAAGGAGAGTACTGCGGATATAGCAGATCTTACTCAAAAGATTCAAGAACAAATTTCAAAAGCCTATGAAGACAATATAAGCAATATGAACTTAGTAAGTGAAGGGATGAAAACCAGCTCTGAAACAACTGAGCAAATAAACTACTTATTGAACATCATTACCAATGTGCAGGGAGAGGTAAATGAACTATTAAATTTCATAAAGCATCAAAAGGTATCCAGTGAAGACGTTATAAACAAATTCCATAAGACAACTGACCTGTTTGATGATACAAATGAAGTTCTCATGAACCATATCGATGAATCGGAAGTAGTTACTGAAAAGCTTTTAGATGCTGTAGGTAAAGTTAAAAGTTTTCAAGCCCAATAAAAACTACCAAGCATCAGCCTGCTGATGCTTGGTAGTTTTATTTGTTAGTTTGTTTCCCAATTAAATTACTTTAATTGTGATTCATAGTATTTCACGCTATAACTATCTAAAGGTTTTTGTAGTTTGCTTTGTATATACATTGCAGCAGTATTGAGTTTGTCTGACTCTATATTTGTTTCAATACCCATAGTTGTGAGCATATAATTTAAATCATCAGTTGCCAAGTTACCAGATGCTCCCGGAGCGTATGGACATCCACCTAAACCACCCAGAGAGCTATCGAATTTAGATATCCCCATTTCCAATGAAGCCAGCACATTTGCTAAAGCGGTTCCACGGGTATTATGAAAATGCATTGCGATACTCTCAACAGGATATCGGTTTAGAAGTTGTTCTAATACTAGCTTAACTTGAGATGGATTGGCTATTCCAATAGTGTCACCTAATGATAATTCATTTATACCCATTTCAAACAGGGAATCTGCTAATCGAATTACCTGATCAATTTCTATTTTTCCTTCGTAAGGGCAACCGAAAACTGTTGAAATATATCCTCGAACTGTTTTCTTATTAGAAATACTCTCTTTAACAACCTCTGATAAGACATTCTCTGTTTCTGAAATAGTTTTATTAATATTTTTCTTATTATGAGTCTCACTCGCAGATAGGAAAACGGCGACTTCATCAATACCACTTTCCAATGCTCGGGATAACCCTTTTATATTTGGAACAAGGGCGGCATAAGTGATATCTGGGTTTTTTTTAATTTGTTTTGCTACATACTCTGCATCCGAAAGTGCGGGGATCCATGTAGGGTTTACAAAAGAAGTTACTTCTATATAATTTAATCCGGTATTAGATAAGTGGTTTATCCATTGTATTTTATCGTCTGTTGGAATGAATTTAGCTTCATTTTGTAATCCATCACGTGGTCCTACTTCTCTAATACTTACGCTTTTAGGAAAACTTTGTGTTGTCATAGTAAAAAACTCCCTTTACTTATATTCCGAAGAGGGTCATCATAATCCAAGTTGAAGCATAGAAAATCATAAATTGTACACCAGCACCGATTCCAAGAATTCGATTTAAAAGACCACCAACCGCGGCTACTGTAAATGTAAGTACAATACCAACAAGTTGTGCTTCATGGAATGCTAGTAGACAAGCTAGTCCAATGAACATCGCAACGATAGCTTCTTGACTAACAAGCTTCATCACTAGAACAGAAGCTTTCCTAGCATAGTTCATAGAAAAAGGGTATGCAATTAACGAAGCAACAATAAGACCTATTGCTCCATAAAGGAAAAATTCCCATGAAGTTAAATAGGTGTGTAGATTATTTATCGGGTCAACTGTGAATACTGGTGGTGCATTAAATAATGGTGATCCAGGACCAAGAGCAACAGGACTTAGTGGAATCCCAAAAGCTATTAATGGGATGATTACCTCTGCAATATAGGTTGACTCTGTCACTCCATTCATTACTGCTAAACTAGTTGTAGATTTTTTATAGGCCCCTTTTGTACGTGAACCGACTATTTCACCCATTAGGGAAGTCATACCTACCGGGCTAAAAACAAAGGTTAGAGAAGAAATAAAAGTTGTAATTGAAGTGAATATTTGTTGTCTTCCAGTTAAAATTTTTAAAGGATTGGGGAAGTATCCTTTCCATGTTTTTGTTTCAGGAGCCAGATGATATTCTTTAGGTTTATCTCTTTCAATTGTTTTTTTAGCGCTAGAAGAAGTGGCGAATAAAAGATCACAAAAAATCGGACCTATAGCAATCCCTAAAAAGAAACTGATAGATAAATGCTTATCCAGAATGCTAAAACTCACTAAATCTAAGCTTTTAATAAAGAAAGCGAACGGAATAATCATTAAAACACTTACCCATTTACCTTTAGAGAAAAAGGCGATTAAAATAGCAGCTAGTGTAAAAATTATTCCTGTTGATGACTTGAAAAATTCAGCAAATTGACCCAAAAACTGACCTAATAGAACAGCAGTTGGTAAAGCAATAAATGCACCAATAATTCCACCAGAAATCATTTTCCTAAGTGCGATATGTGGCATACCCATTCTTCTTAAAGTATTTGCATGATCTATTAATGGAACAGCTGTAGTATCCCCGGGGATACCCATTAACGCAGTTGGTACGGCATGTGTGAGATGTTTCGCTAGAACTGCTGCCATGAAAAATGAAAAAACTGCAGCTGGAGGTGCACCAAGAAGGATAACTAACAAAGTAAGTGGCACCATAATAGCTGTCTCATCAGTCCCAGATATTAATCCTATTAAAGAGAAGACAATTGCTCCAAGTAATGCAAATAAAATAGCTGTAACTAGTAAACTCATTTCTTCTGCTCCTCTCTAAGTGCAAGAAAACTATTTAAAACTCCGAAGTCTTCCAATTCTTTCTTAGTAATAGGATCATTTTCAATTAGTTCTAATTCCTCCAGAGGATCTAATTGTAAATCTTCAAAAACTTGTCTCATACTTTCAGATGAGGTTTCCTCTTCAACTAATATTCTTTTTGGCTTAAATAGAATGGAACAAAGCACTAAGGAGATAACACTTCCCAAAATCCCGATAAGCAATGAATAAGAAGCTACCATACTTTCACTCGCGATAGAAGGAAGTAGCCAAAGACCAATATTGTAACCTCCTAAACTAATTCCTATGCTTAATAACACTGCGAAAAGTAATTGGTTAGGTAGGATTGTATCTCCAAGTATCTCTAAGTAAGTTTTTGTTTTTTTATTCTCATTCAAATCAGTAGCTGAAGATTTATGATTATTTGCCATCCTATTCACCTCTTTGAATTGCTTTAGTTATTTCTAAGATACGGTCATATCTAAGGTCTTTTTCTTTAACGGCTTGTGCGACGATTCTATCTATATCTGACTTTTTTGCCCCTGCCATTACTGCTAAGTTTCTGACATGTAAAGACATGTGACCTCTTTGAATACCTTCAGCGGATAAGGCCCGTAACGCAGCAGCATTCTGTGCCAATCCTGCTGCGGCTATACAACCTGCAAGTTCTTCAGCAGAATTTGCTCCCATTATTTTAAGGGCAGCTTGTGCAACTGGATGAGTTTTGGTTGCTCCACCAACAATTCCAACAGCCATTGGTAATTCAATAGAACCGGATAAATTTCCTTCTGCGTTGATTTCCCACTTCGTTAGAGACTTATAATGACCAGATATAGAAGCATAGGCATGTGCTCCGGCTTCTACTGCACGGGTATCATTTCCAGTTGCTAAAACTACAGCAGAAATTCCATTCATAATTCCTTTATTGTGGGTAGTTGCCCGGTAAGGATCATAATCTGCAAATTCGAAAGCGCTTACAATGTTATCGACAATTTCCTTGCCGCCAAGTGCCTCTGTGGAGAAAGTGGCTCTAGCACGAACTAATCTACGATCTGCTAAGTTAGATATTATTCTCAATACAACTTTACCACCAGTAATTGTCTCTATAGTCGGAGAAACTGCTTCTGCCATTGTGTTAACAGCATTTGCACCCATTGCATCTTTTGTATCAACAATTAGATGAATCACTAACATTATTTGAGAACTTGTTGGAATAATATGAACCTCTAAATCCTTAGCCCCGCCACCTAACGAAACTAATGTTGGATCTTTCACATTACAACAAGCTAAAATTTCTTCTTTATGCTCAAAAATCTTTGCTCTTGCAGCATAAGGATCTGCTACATTTAGTACCTGGATTTGACCACGCATAATTGTCCCACTCATTGATGTAAAAAAACCACCGTGTTCATAACTTGCTTTTGCTGCATTACTTGCAGCTGCTACAACAGAAGGTTCTTCCGTCGCCATAGGGATAAACATATCTTTTCCATTAATTTTAAAATTAGTTGCAATACCCAATGGAATTCCGATTTGTCCAATCACGTTTTCTATCATTGAATCTGCTAAATCCATTGAAAGAGGATACTCCCCAGACAAATACTTTAATTGATCATCCGTTAGATTGCGTCCTTCTGTTACAATATCAAATCTTTCTTTAGGAGATAAACGATAAAATCCTGGAACTTTTGTGTTTGACATAACATACACCCCTTATTTTTGTGTAATAGCATTCAACTTAGTTGAATGCTATTACACAAAAATACATTAATAATTATTACTTGTAAATACCAAATTTAAAATCTATTCAGAAAACTAAGTCACTTTAAATATTAGATAATAATTATTAATGAGGATTGGTAATGATAGAAAAAGAAAAAATACGAGTATTTCCTTCATTATGATAAAAATTAAAGGGGAGTATTTTGTATAAAAAAGGTAAGCACTTTAGCTTCTTTGTTCTCATCTGCTGAAAGAAAGATATGTGGTATGTTTCCTTCGAAATATGCGCTATCGCCTTGTTCTAAATAATGTAGCTCACCATCATAGTAAAGGTTGATAGAGCCGTTAAGAATATATATAAACTCGTCTTCAACATGAGTAAATGGTTCTACAAATTCAGCTTCAGGTAGGACGGTTACTATAACGGGTTCTACTTTACTAAAACGAGGGCGATTAGCAAGAGCCTCATATGTATAACCAATTTCTTTATTTCCAATTTTCAACTTTTTTTCATTGTCTTTAACTATTGATAATTTGTTTTGAAGATTGGATTCCAAAAACCAAGACAAAGGAGTATCCAACTCATGTGCTAATTTAGAAAGAGTAGCTACAGCAGGGGCGGCTTGACCATTTTCTATTTTTGAAATATGACTTTTTGTAAGATTACATCTTTCGGCTAGTTCTTGTTGAGTTAAAGTCTTGTTTAACCTAGCTTCCTTAACTTTTTTTCCGATATTATGTTGAAGATAAATTGGGCTCTCCTCCTATGTAGTTTACTTGCCTTTAATATTCATATAATACATTAATATCTCTCGTTTGTAATTCTTTCACAGGAATATTTTTACTGAATAGATGGGTAGTTGTATCCATAATTTAATGTATAGTATTAAATTTTGTGTAATTTTTACTGTGTGATTATTTTAAAAAAGCAAGAAAATAAGGACTAAGAGCCGGGGGATTTTTGGGGGATTTATTAAAGAGCTTCTTTCCAATATATTTAGATGGAAAGAAGAGTAGAGATCGAGTGCCCTACTCATGAAGTTATAAAATGTTCTATCACAAATTAGTGAATTCAATTACTACTTTCGAAAGAATGAGGAAATGAAAGTAAGTGTTTCTTAATAACTTATTTATTCAACTTCCAAACTCCATAATTTAGACCCAATGCAAAAGTAACCCATCCAACATATGGAATCATAAGTACTCCTGCTGTTTTATCCACTTGTTGAAACTCATATGCAGTTAATGCAATGCATGCTAGCATAAGGCTAATTTCTGCAAGTGCCGTCCCACGTAGCCCCAAACGGAAAAATAGAAAAGACCATAAAAAATTTAAACCTAATTGTAAGTCATATAAAGGGACAGCAGGTGAAGAATCATTCCTCAAGTTTTTCGTCTTCTGATCTACACGGTATTTAGCGATTCCCATTGTCGCGTAAAGAGCAGTCCAAACTATTGGAAAAACAGCACCAGGTGGAGAGAATGATGGTTGTTTTAGTTTTTTGTATTTCTCTTGTGCATTTTTATTGGCTATCCAACCAGTAATAGAGCCACCAACTACCGGTACAAGAATACTAAGTGCTAAGTTTTTTTTGTTTATCCGACCATTAACCTGTAGCAATTCCATTTTACAACCTCCTTGTTCTATTTATTATTTCATTCCCTAAACTTTCCTAAATAATCTATTTTAGTGAAATATAATAATTTGAAAAATTAGAATATGATATAATTAACAAGTTAAATTATGACTAGGAGCGTTTAAATGAAACTTAAAATTATTCATACTAATGATGTACATAGTAATTTTGATAACTATAAAAAAGTAGTTACGTTAATAAATCAACATAAAGATGAAAATACAATTGTATTAGATGCCGGCGATTTTGCTGATTTTAAAAGCATTGAGCTCCAAGGTACGAAAGGGATGGCTGCAATTGAGTTATTGGAAGCTGGTGGATATGATGCGATTACCATAGGTAACAATGAGATGTTCAATGGAATCGATACTCTAGAGTATATGGTGAGTAATAGCCCTATTCCTTTTATAAGTAATAATATGTATAAAAAAGATCGTTCTCCTATAAACGGTGTTAAATCTAGCGTTATTTTAGAAAAAAACGGACTTCGAATTCTCCTTACAGGATCTTCTCCCGATATGGGAGTATTTAATGAAGGACTAGGTATTTATATGACGGATTACACGAATGCTATAAAAGAAGAGATAAACAATAATGAAGGTAAGTATGACATTTGTATATTACTTAGTCATATTGGAACCTTTGCAGATGAACTACTTGCAGAAGAGATTAAAGAGATTGATATTATTGTTTCTGCACATGATCATAAATTGTTTGAAAAAGCAAAGATTATTAATAAGACATTTATGAATAGTGCAGGTAACTATGGAGAACATATAGGTATTATGGAAATAGAAATACACGGAGGAAAAGTACATCTTATCCATTCAGAGACTATTTCTACAAAGGATATACAAGAGGATGAACAGATAGATTCCATATTAAGGTTTAATAAAGAAAAAGCCGTAGAAGTCTTAAGTGAACCCTTGTATTCACTAGAACATCCTTTATGGCACGATGTAGTGGAAGAGAATCCCATTTCCAACCTAATAGCTGGTGGTTTGAAGGATATGTTAGGTACAGAAATTGGTCTTATTAATAGTGGTATTTGTAATGCTGGAGTATTTCATGAAATGACAGAAAAGAAACTTATTGAGATATGTCCTTCTCCGTTAAATCCAACTTCCTTTGAAATTCAAGGTAAGTATCTAAAAGAAGCGTTAGAGCAATCGTTAGATACTCAAGTATGTCTGGCAGATGGAAGAGGTCCAGGATTTAGAGGGCGATTTGTCGGGAGACTGCATGCATCAGGACTTCAAATAGAACATAATGGAAAGAAAATTCTTTCAATCTATGTAAATGACGAAGTATTAGAAGAGGAGAAATGGTACTTAGTAGGGAGCTCTGATTATTTACAAAGAGGTTCTGGATATCCCTGCCTTGCAAACAATCGAAATGAAAAATACTTAGCAGAAGAAATAAAAGATGTAATCCGTTTATATGGTGAAAAATTAGACTTTTGCGAGGGATCTTTTAATCATAAATGGAAAGAAGTCTCTAAAATAAGGGGATAAAAAAGTGGAGCCTAAAAAAATTAGACACCGGGGAGTGACAATAGGAAGACTACCTGTTGGGAAAAAGAACTGCATCACAGATGTAAAAGATGTTAAAGTCGGACATATTACATTAGATAGCTCACTTGGAGGAGGAGAATATGCCTGTACAGGAGTAACAGCAATCTTGCCTCATGGGGGTAATTTATTTCAACAGAAAGTAGTTGGGGCCAGTTACATTCTAAATGGTTTTGGAAAAACCACAGGACTTGTACAAGTGAACGAACTAGGGCTAATTGAGTCACCTATCATGCTGACGAATACATTTGGTATTCCAGCAGTTGCGCAGGGGACTTTAGAGTATATGCTAGAAAGAAATCCAGCAATAGGGGATTCAACTGGGACTATTAATATTGTGGTAGGAGAATGCAATGACAGTAGGTTAAATTCAATTCGCAAGCTTCCTATTGAAGCGAAGCACGCGATTCAGTGTATTCACAATGCTTCCTCAGAAACTTCAGCAGAAGGTGCAGTTGGAGCAGGAAAAGGTATGATTTGCTTTGGGTATAAAGGAGGCATTGGTTCCTCTTCACGTATAGTTCAAGTTAGTAATACAGTTTATACTATCGGTTGTATGGTGCTTAGTAACTTCGGAAGAAAAGAGGAATTCCAAGCTTCACGGTATTTTGTAAATGAAAATGAAAATGTTCCAAACTTTCCAGAACCTGCAGATGGATCAATCATGATTGTATTGGCAACAGACGCACCTTTAAGCAATAGACAACTTACGCGACTTGCTAAGCGATGTGGTGTAGGGCTCGGAAGAACTGGTAGTCATTTTAGTAATGGTAGTGGTGATATCGTGATAGCTTTTTCGACAGCTCATAAAATTCAACACAGTTTTGAAGGATGTGTGGAGATAAGGCAGCAATTAAGAGATGACCATCCCGTTATGAATGACTTATTCCAAGGAGTGGCAGAGGTTACGGAAGAGGCTATTTTAAACTCTTTGTCACAGGCAGTCACTACAACAGGGAAACATGGGACAATCGTTCATGCATATCCATTTGAGTAATAAAAGCAATTGCTTATCTGGAAGAGTGTTCACAGAACTTGGGAAACCTCAGATAAGTTAAGGCTGAGAAGACTCTGATAAAAACATTTGGAATACACATGCAGACGTTACAAAAAAATGATGGCATTGGATCAGTTAATCCTATTAGATAAGTGGCTACTCTGTCAGCATAGCCATAAGAGTGTTAGGATGAAAGTTTTAATTTAACGAAACATTCTTGCGATTAATAATATTTATGATACTATTTAATTGCATTTATAATTAAATAGACGACTGCTAGGGGAGCCCTTTTTAGGCTGAGACACATCTTGGATGTAAACCCTTTGAACCTGAACTAGTTAATACTAGCGGAGGGAAGCAGCTGAACCCCTACTGTCATATGTTTAGTTTAACTATGTAGAAAACAGCCGCTTTCCGTATATGGAGAGCGGTTTTTGTTTTCAAAAATATAAATGGGAAGGGGAAGAGAAATGAAAAAGGAATAGACAACCGATTTATAAAGCAGGTTAAGGAACACAAAGAAGCATTATTGCTACCTCACAGATTTAGTAAGTTTTCCGTCCGTTAGTAATTATAAACCGACATTTTTATGTTGCAGGAGTCAAAGTGGTTAATCTAGTTATGGATTCGTAAAAGGAACCTGAAAGAGAACTTGATAGAATAGAAGAACATTTTCAAATAACGTCTAAGTTCGAGATTTTTTTGGAGAAATGAACGGTCAACTAGAAGAATGGATAATGATAACTAAAAGTAGAAGGGTGAAAAAAATGAATAAAACAAGGAAGCTAACTTTGACATCGGTCATTATTGCAATTACGACTATTTCTAGCCATCTCATTTATATACCAATTGGTTTTGCAAAGATTTTCCCTATCCAACATTTCGCAAATGTACTATTAGCAGTTTTATTAGGTCCATGGTATGCGGTCGGTGGAGCTTTAATCGTTTCGACTTTACGGAATTTAATGGGTACTGGCTCTATTTTTGCTTTTCCAGGAAGTGTGATTGGGGCACTTTTAGCTGGTTTTTTTTATGTGAAAACGAAAAAACTTGGATTTGCATTTGTCGGAGAGGTTATCGGTACCGGTCTACTAGGTGCCGTGGCAACTTACCCAATAGCCGTCCTGCTACTTGGCAAAGAGTTGACACTTTTTGGATTTGTACCAGCCTTTATATTTAGTTCATTTACAGGAGCATTTTTGGCATATGGATTGTTAAAAGTAATGATGAAAAACAAAATAATGGGAGGATTACTGAATGAAAACGGTGCTTACAATAGCAGGATCTGATTCAGTAGGAGGAGCTGGTATCCAAGTAGTTAATTAAAGAATCTCTGCAAACGGTGTATTCGAAATCTCCATAATTACTGCGGTCACCACTCGGTATACACAGGAGCTACAATGTTAGAGGGGAATAAACAAGAATCGTAGTGTAAGGAGAACTTCTCCATCTTAGGATGCCCAAATGGAGAAGTTACCTTTGCACTAGTGGTTTTGTTATTTAAACTCCAGTTTTATTTTTCCTTCAATAAATGCTAAGCTAGCATCAAACTTTTGACCGTTTTCAGCTTCAAACCCTTTGATCATGTTTGTTTTTCCTTTTGTGCAAAGCAGCTTTATTTGGGAAGGGGTTATTTTTTTCTTTAAAAAGTACCCATTAAATGTCTGTGTACAGCCACTTTTGTATTCTGTGCACCCATAAAAGCTCTTATGGGCAATGATGGACCCTTTTTGACATTTTGGACAAATTACAATGGGATCTCTTTTGAATTTCGAATCATATTTTGACGCCCGAGGTGCTAACTTTATATTAATCTGTTTCATTTTTAATTGATTTGGGACCTCAGCCATCAAGCTCTGGATAAACTTAGCGATACTACCAAGAAAACGGTCCATAGAGCCTTCTCCATTACCGATTTTTCGTAAGTAGGTTTCCCATTTAGCAGTCATAGAGGGACTAGCAAGAAGATTTCCTTCAATTGCCTGACAGAGAACGCGACCCTTATCTGTTATAGAAACAATATTTTTTGTTACGCTAATATATCCATGTCGTTTTATCGTTTCAATAATTCCACTTCGGGTTGCTTCCGTACCGAGACCTTCAACTTCTTTTAAGATTTCTGTTTCCAGTTTATCCTCTACAAGCTTCCCACACGTTTTCATCATGGCAATAAGCTGTCCTTCTGTATATGGCTTCGGAGGAAGTGTTTTGCCTTCTTTAATACTAATATTACTTTCTACCTTTTCTTGTTCCTGTAGGGGAGGTAGAGGCTGTTCTTCTTTATCCTTAGTTGTACGGGAGAATAACGCTTTCCACCCTTGATCTCGCTCTGTTTTTCCAGTAGTGAAAAAGGCTAGACCATTCACATCTGTTGTTACCTTCGTTTCTGTATATAAGTAATCGGTATGAAACATCCCCAATGTAGTACGAATAATCTCTTCATAAAGGTTTCGTTCAAGATTTGAAAGTCCTGCAAATTTTGCAGGTGTTGGGAGCTTCTTCGTTGGAATAATAGCATAATGCTCCTGGACTTTCGAGCTATCCACATATCGTTTTTTAGGAGCTAGGGAAGCAACTTCAAAAGGATGGCCAATAATTTGTTGATAAGAAGCAACCTGAGCCGCTATATAGGAAAACTCGTTAGGTGTAATATGTCTTGCATCTGTTCTTGGGTATGAGACTAACTTTTTCTCATAAAGACCTTGCATTGTTTTAAGCACATCTGCAGGACTCGTTTTCCATAACCGATTGGCGGTAGCCTGTAATGTCGACAAAGAATGGAGTTGAGGTGGTTGTATTCGTTTATCAACTTTTTCTATTGAAGTAATTACACCAGGAGAGTTAGGCTGAATATTATGCTTGGAAAGGAGTTCTTGAATTTTTTCTCTCTTAGGTTCTTTGGCTTTTGCTTTTCCTTTATATTCTCCTTTTTCAGCTTGGAAAGTAGCTTCTATCTCGTAAAAGGGCTCAGATACAAATTGTTCAATTTCTCTTTGACGCTGATAAATCAAGAATATAGTCGGTGATTGTACTCGTCCTATAGGAAAAACCTCTTTAATACCTTGTTCTTGCAACAAAAGCGAGTATAATCTGGACCCGTTCATGCCTACTAACCAGTCACTAATTTGACGAGCTTTGGCTTCATCGTATAATAAAAGATCTTTACGATTATCCTGTAAATTACTGAAACCCTTCAGTACTTCATCAACTTCTAAGGAATTAATCCATAAGCGTTTAATCAATTGACCACGTGCTCCACTTTGATTGTAAATGCTATAGAAAATATTGGACCCTTCGCGGTCTACGTCACATGCGTTAATAACGATATTAGTAGATTTAAGCAACTTTTTTACTACGGAAAACTGCTTAAACTTCCCTTTGGCAACTTGAAATTCATAGCTTTCTGGCAAAATTGGCAAACTAGCTAATGACCATTTATTCCATTTTGGATCATATGCTTTTGGTTCTTTTAGTTCAACGAGATGACCAATTCCCCATGTAATATAGGCTCCCTCTGGAAAAATAGGACATGGGTTGATTTCTATATATCCTTCGTGACGTTTTACTTTAAAAGCATCCGCATATGCCTTTGCCTGACTAGGCTTTTCGGCAAGAATTACTGGCTTCATGACAAGACCTCTTTCACTAATAAGGTAAAAATGTTAGTTCTACTATTATCGCATAGATTCAGAAGCATTTCTAATCAATGGTTAGGATGAAAAGTAAATTTAAACTATGAGAAATTCTTTGGTTTCCTAGTAATTTAGAGTATACATCCGAGGATGGAAGTCTTTTGGTGTGCCCGAAATGTGAGCATGAGTGGACACTAGAATCAGCAAAAGAAGCTATATATACAAAAATAGTATTGGTCAACGTTGCGTGAATAATCGTTGACCAATACTTACTTTTACTAGTCACTTGGATCTGAGACACCTGTTAAAAAATTCTCTTTTTCAAAAGCACTGGTTGGATTTTTTAGAAAAACAAATGGAACTGGGATAATATAATAGAAAACAGGATACATAAAATAACTAGCAATAATTGTAAAACTTTACTTAAAAGTGTCGATTGCTTGAGATTCTTTAAAATAAAGTAAGTGCAAATAATCGTCGCTAGAGGAAGTAACCAGTTGACGAACAAGTGAATGCGTAAGGGCGATAAAATTTGGAAATTATCGGACATAAAACGAACAAATAAGAAAATTATATTTAGCGTAACAATAGTTCCTGTACTAGCAAGTATAGCAGCAGAAACGTAACCTTTTGATAATGTTCGAACTTGTTCTTTCCTCGCTTTTATGAATCTTCTAATGAAATTTATTATATAAAACAGTGTATATAAAAAGAATGCCAGCAAACAAATCGAGATTAAAATCATATTAAAGGATACACGATCTATCGTTTTTACGGAGGTAAAATCAGAAACAATTCCAAAGGACATTTTAGTGACCTTTTGCTCGTTGTCTATCTCAAAAGCTAGTTGATTGGTATCCATACCCGATTTATCCAGAATGGTTTTATGGTTAATAACTCTTTCGTAAAAAAATGGGTTTGTCTCGATATATTGAAAGGTCTCTTTTTCACCAGGGATTTTTACATCAATGCCGCCTTTGGCATTTTCACTTACTACAATATCGCCATTGCTAATGATAGGCAAAATACTTAGGAAGTTGGAGTAAATACCGCGTGCCATTCTATAAGTACCTTGTACAACCCCATCATTTTCACTCGCGTAAACCTGTAAGGGTTTCTCTGCTTCACCAACTAATGCAGCAATTAAATCTGTTCGAATACCAGTAGCTTCATCAGCGACATTGGTTAGAATACTTAATCCAAAGTTCTGATCCGGAACTAAAGAAAGCTGTGAAGTAAAGCCGACCAAGTTGCCAGAATGTTCAATTACACGATTATCTCCACTGAATCTCTCCCAAAAACCATGAGCAACTCCAGGTAAATTAGGGTTTACGGTGTATGTTTGTTCGTGCATTGTGCTTAGTGTTTCATTTTGTTCAAATAACTGATAGGTACCTGTTTGGCTTTTATCTAAATGTGCAAGCATAAAATTGCCCATATCTTTTGCCGTTGTATTGAGGGACCCCGCGGGCGCATCATTAACATAAACTCTTTCCATTGGTACGAACTGATCTCCTCGCTTCTCATATCCATTACTTTTGTTGTTTAGAATGTTAGTTATATGATCATATTCTTGTTCGAAGGTTGAGTTTTTCATTTGTAGTTTTTCAAGAACTTCTTGTTGCATATATTCTGCAAAAGGTCGCTTGGATATCCGTTCAATAATGTAACCGGCTAACGATGTGCCAAAATTAGAGTAAGAAATCACTGTACCAGGCTCAAAGACTTGCTTAGGCTGATTTTTATCTGAAAGGAAGTCCTCAAGAGGAATCAATTTTTCAGGTTTATTTGTTAATAAGTTCTCTGCTTTATCCTCAAAGCCAGCAGTATGATTCATTAAATCAAGTAGTGTTATTTTCTTGTTAAACTCTAATTTCAGGTAATCTTTAGGAAGGTATTCTTTAATGTCTTCATGTAAATCCAATTTACCTTGTTCTACAAGTTGCATGATGGCACTCCAGGTATAAACCTTAGAAACAGAAGCAGCTTCAAAGACTGTTTTTTCTGGGTCTACAGGTGACTTCGTCTCGATATCGGACTGACCGTATCCTTTTAATAAGACAAAATCTCCATCCTTAACAATGGAAATTGCCGCACCTGGAATCTCCTTACCAATATACTTATCCATGATTTCATCGACGGTTTTTTCAATATCGCTAACCAACATACCTGATGGAACAGTATTTTCACTTGCAAGTGAACGGATGGGTGATAATAACAAAGTAACAATTATTAATAATAAAATTTTTTTCATTTTTAATTCCTCCATTTTACTAATTTTGTAAGTCGATTTGTTTAGGAGAGACAAGTTAAATGAGTTTTCCCTCCTGCTCTGACTTACCTTAGTATAAAAGTGGAAACTTTCTTTTATCTTACTTGATTCTTAAGAAATTCTTACGTAAGTTCTCATAGTAAGACCCGCAATTATGGACAGTCCTACCAGATCAAAAGGATACAAAGGGTTATATCCAAATACATAAAAAATAATTGTGCGGGTGAAAATAAAAATACACAAAAAAAATCCCATTCCTAAGAACAGAATGGGATGTCTTTGAATTTATTAGTTATGAGCAATGATTACTAATTTACCTTCATCTAATTCTTTTTCAGCTGCTTCTGCCTCTTGCTTAGAAATACCAGCAGCTTCCATTTTGCTACGAAGCTCGTCTCCACGTGATGTAAACATGTTTTTAAATGATTGTAAAAAGCCTTGTTCTTTCATACCGACATCAGAAGTGTCTAGAGCATCATTGATATCGTCGGCTCTTTCTTTAAAATGGGCGAAAATATGAATATTGTCTCGAACGTATCCTTGTGTTTCAAGTTTTTCAATTTCTTGTTTT
>Ga0209013_10000972_pt1 | contig 26450 bp, 22 predicted proteins | sample Cruoilmetagenom2_FD_187291 | JGI IMG/M metagenome (GOLD analysis project Ga0209013, IMG submission 187291) | Oil polluted marine microbial communities from Coal Oil Point, Santa Barbara, California, USA - Sample 2 (SPAdes) (version 2) | ecosystem: Environmental > Aquatic > Marine > Oil seeps ...
CAAAAAACTATTCTTATTTTAAGCTTGGAGGTATATCTATCAGCCCAGATAACACACTAGCTGCTTTTTCTGTAGATACTGTTAGTAGAAGACAATATTCGATTCAAATTAAAAATCTTATTACTGGTGAAATTTATTCTAGTAAAATAGCTAATACTACTGGAGGAGCTACTTGGGCAAATGATAATGTAACATTATTTTATTCAAGAAAAGATGAAGTTACACTTCGCTCACATAAAATATTTAAACATAAACTTCATTCAAAAGTTGAAGAAGATGTTGAGGTATTTCATGAAAAAGACGAAACTTTTAACACATTCGTATACAAGACTAAATCTAGAAAGTATATCGTTATTGGTTCTTCGAGTACGTTAACTACTGAATATCAAATTTTAAATGCCAATCTTCCTGATGGTGATTTTAAAACATTTCAAAAGCGAGAACGTGAATTGGATTATTCTATTTCACATTATGATGATAGTTTTTATATAATAACAAATAGTGATGAAGCAATAAATTTTAAACTTTTAAAAACCGATGAGTTTCATACAGAAAAGAAGCATTGGAGAGAAGTTCTTCCTCATAGGGAAAATGTTTTATTAGAAGATGTTGAAATTTTTAGCGATTATTTAGTGGTTAGTGAGCGTGAAAATGGCTTAAATAAAATCAGAATTTTAAGTTTGAATAAGGAAGAGGATTATTATTTGCCATTTGATAGTGAAACTTATACTGCAAATATTAGTAATAATCCTGATTTTAATAGTAAGGTGTTAAGATATAGTTACAATTCGCTTACCACTCCAAGTTCTGTGATAGATTTTAACTTTAAAACTAAAGAGAAAGAAGTAAAAAAGGAACAGAAAGTACTAGGGGGAGAATTTAAAAAAGAGAATTATATTTCAGAACGTGTTTGGTCTTTAGCAAGAGATGGGATTAAAGTGCCAATATCTATAGTGTATAAAAAAGGTTTGAAGATGAATGGAGAAAACCCTTTATTGCTTTATGCATATGGTTCTTACGGATCTACAATCGATCCTTATTTTTCTAGCATACGATTAAGTTTATTAGATAGAGGATTTATTTATGCTATTGCACATGTCAGAGGAGGAGAGTACCTAGGCAGAGATTGGTATGATAATGGAAAACTATTAACTAAGAAGAATACATTTTACGATTTTATTGATTGTTCAAAATATCTAATAGAACAAAATTTCACATCTAAAAAGCATTTATATGCTTATGGTGGATCTGCTGGTGGATTATTAATGGGAACCATTATTAATTTAAATTCGAAATTATATAACGGTGTTATTGCAGCTGTTCCATTTGTAGATGTTGTAACCACAATGCTAGACGACTCTATTCCTCTTACTACAGGTGAATATGATGAATGGGGAAATCCAAATAACAAAGAGTATTATCATTATATGAAATCCTATTCTCCTTATGATAATGTTGTAGCTAAACCATACCCTAACTTGCTTGTTACAACAGGGTTACATGATTCCCAAGTGCAGTATTGGGAATCTGCAAAATGGGTAGCTAAATTAAGAGATTTGAAAACAGATACTAATAAATTACTATTGCATATTGATATGAAATCAGGTCATGGAGGAGCTTCTGGACGTTTTGAAAGTTTAAAAGAAGTTGCTTTGGAATATGCGTTTTTATTGGATTTAGAAAGTATTACTTATTAATCAAAAAAAAGCCGTATTTTTGGCGAAGTTTTTGGCTACATTTTTTATTAATAGCAGTAGTTTAAAGAAGCATTTATGAAACATAAAAATCAAGTTTTTGATAATGTATTAGATTTAGTTGGAAATACTCCCCTCATTAAATTAAATACTATTACTTCAGGATTTGAAGGTCAGTACTTTGCGAAAGTAGAAGCTTTTAATCCAGGCCATTCTTCAAAAGATAGAATAGCACTTTATATTATTGAACAAGCAGAAAAACAAGGCATTTTAAAACCAGGTGATACAATTATTGAAACGACTTCTGGTAATACGGGATTTAGTTTAGCAATGGTTAGTATTATTAAAGGTTATGATTGTGTTCTAGCAGTAAGTTCTAAATCTTCTGCAGATAAAATAGATATGCTTAAGACAATGGGAGCTAAAGTTTATGTTTGCCCTGCAAATGTTAGCGCAGATGACCCTAGGTCTTATTATCAAGTTGCAAAACGTTTGCATGATGAAATAAAAGGTTCAGTTTATATTAATCAATATTTTAACGAATTAAATATTGATGCACATTATAGAACTACTGGACCTGAGATTTGGAATCAGACAGAAGGTAAAGTTACACATCTAGTAGCTTGTAGTGGAACAGGAGGCACAATTTCAGGAATTGCTAAATATTTAAAAGAACAAAATTCTGATGTTAATATTATAGGTGTTGATGCTTTTGGTTCAGTTATTAAAAAATACCATGAAACTAGAGAATTTGATGAAAAAGAGATTTATCCTTATCGAATTGAAGGTTTAGGTAAGAATTTAATCCCAACTGCAACAGATTTTGATCTGATTGATGATTTTGTTAAGGTAACTGATGAAGAAAGTGCTCATACTGCGCGATCTATAGCAAAATGTGAGGGTTTGTTTGTTGGCTATACCTCAGGTGCAGCAATGCAAGCCATAAAACAGCTAAATGTAGAAGGAAAGTTTAAAGATACAGATGTTATAGTTGTTGTTTTTCCAGATCATGGATCACGTTATATGAGTAAGGTTTATAGTGATAAATGGATGAATGAGCAAGGGTTTTTTGATAGTATTAATGCTGAAGCAGCTGAAAGTATTCAGTACGTAAAGTAAAATATAAAAACACTTTTGAAGGTTAGTTAACTTTGATATTAGAGTTAGCTAACTTTTTTTGTTAATAATAGTATTAAAAAAAACTATGTTTAAAGTGAGAAATATTTAATTTTGTAATAATTAATAAAGATGTAATAGCACGCATGAAAGATTTATTTGAAAAAATATATAGAGATAAAGGACCATTAGGTAAATGGGCCTCACAAGCTGAAGGTTATTTTGTATTTCCTAAATTAGAAGGTGAAATTTCAAATAGAATGAAATTCCAAGGTAAAGACGTTATTACTTGGAGTATTAATGATTATTTAGGTTTAGCAAATCATCCAGAAGTACGTAAAGTAGATGCTGAAGCTGCAGTTCAATATGGCTCAGCTTATCCTATGGGAGCACGTATGATGTCTGGTCACACAGATTTGCATGAGAAATTACAAAATGAGCTAGCTGAATTTGTAAATAAAGAAGCAGCCTATTTATTAAATTTTGGATATCAAGGTATCTTATCAACAATTGATGCCTTAGTTTCTAAAAATGATATTATTGTCTATGATGTTGATGCGCATGCATGTATTATTGATGGTGTTCGTTTGCATATGGGTAAACGATTTACTTATAAGCATAACGATATTGTGAGTTTAGAAAAAAACCTAGAGAGAGCAGTTAAGATGTCCGAGCAAACAGGTGGAGGAATTCTTGTGATTTCTGAAGGTGTATTTGGGATGCGTGGAGAGCAAGGTAGACTAAAAGAGATAGTAGCTTTAAAAGAAAAATATAACTTTAGATTTTTAGTAGATGATGCTCATGGTTTTGGAACTTTAGGTAAAACTGGAGCTGGAGCTGGTGAAGAACAAGGCGTACAAGACGGTATAGATGTGTATTTCGCAACTTTTGCAAAGTCTTTGGCTAGTACTGGAGCTTTTATTGCTGCAGATCAGGAGATTATAGATTATTTAAAATATAATTTACGTTCTCAAATGTTTGCAAAATCGTTGCAAATGCAATTAGTTGTTGGTGCTTTAAAAAGGTTACACATGCTAAAAAGTATGCCGGAATTAAAAGCTAAGCTTTGGGAGAATACCAATGCTTTGCAGTCTGGCTTAAAAGAGCAAGGTTTCGATATTGGGACTACACAAAGTTGTGTAACGCCTGTGTATTTAAAAGGAAGTATTCCTGAGGCTATGGCTTTGGTTAAAGATTTGCGCGAGAACTATGGTGTCTTCTGTTCAATAGTAGTTTACCCAGTTATTCCAAAAGGATTAATATTATTGCGTTTAATACCAACAGCTACTCATACTTTAGAAGACATAAATGAAACTTTAAATGCTTTTAATGCTATTAGAACACGATTAGAGAATGGGACATATAAACGAATGTCTGCAGCACTAATCGAAGCAATGGGAGAATAACTATTATTATTGTATATATAAAAGAGCCACTTTTTAGTGGCTCTTTTAAGTTTATAAATCTTTTTTAAACGTTTTTCTTCGTTTATAAATTTCTGGTTTGAAATGTTTCCAAATTTGTTGAATAGCAGTGTTGTCTGCTAATTCTGGAGTTCTATAACAAGTTTCAATTCCTTTTTCGGTAAATGTATTATAGTACTCATTAAATATTAAGGCATGAACTCCTTTGTTTTGATAGTCAGGATGAATCCCTATTAAATAGAAAAGGGTTTCTTTGCTGTGCTTTTTTGCTTTTAATAATTTAGAAAATCCTAAAGGAAATAATTTTCCATTAATTTCTTGTAAAGCTTTAGAAAATGATGGCATTACAATAGCAAAGCCAATCATTTCATCATGTTTGTCTAAAACAAATTTTATATATTCTGGGTTTATGAAACTTATGAATTTATTCTTAAAATATGTTTTTTGGACATCAGTGATTTCAACAAAAGATGACAATGAAGAATATGTTGTATTAAACAAATCAAACATCTTGTCGGCATAGGGCATAACCTCTTTTGTGGTTTTAAAATTAATAGTTTTTAATTGATAACGTTTTTTTATTACTTCTTGTGCTTTAAAAAAGAATTCTGGCTTTACATTTTTAAAGGGAAACCTACTTTCAATGTATTCTTTTTCTGGTAGATAGTTTAATTGCTTTAAATGGGTTACATAGTACGCATGGTTATACCAAGTTATCATGCTGCCTACTTCATCATAGCCTGATGTTAAGACACCTACTTTATCTAAATTAGAAAATCCAACAGGTCCTTCTATGTATTCTAAATTATTATTTACACCTATTTGTGTGGCTTTATCAAGAAGTGCTTTAGAAACCTCTATATCATCTATAAAATCAAACCATCCAAATCGCATTTTTTTTTGATTTTGCTTATTAACTTCTAACCAGTTAATTATGGCTGCAATTCTACCAACAATTTCATTGCCTTTGTATGCTAAAAATAACGTAGCGTCAGCATCATTAAAAATAGGGTTCTTTTCCTTACTAAAGGTTTCTATTTCTTGCTTTATAATAGGAGGTACCCAATATTTAGAGCCCTTATATAATTTAAAGGGGAAAGTAACGAAAGCCTTTAAATCTTTTTTAGATTGTACTTGTTTTATTGTAATCATAAATTGAGCAACATATTATTAGCTATTAATCATCAAAATTTTGATCTTGCTTCTTTCGTTTATTCTTATTTTCTCTTCTTTTTCCTTCTTCTTTAGCAGAGGCACCATTATCTGATTTCCCTTCTTTATCTTTATGAAAATCTAAGCGGTAGGAAAGACCAAAATTTACACTGAAAACTGTAGGTGTGTCTTTTGTATTAAAAGTAACAGCTGTATCTAATTGAAAATCTTTGCTCCATAAGTAAGCACCTCCAAACCGAATAAGATTATCTGCATAAAAGTCACTGCTAATACCTTGAGTTTCGCCAAATACAACCCATTGCTGATTTAAAGATCTTGTAAGTGTTAAGATATATTGAAAATCTGATTGATCACTTCCAATTCTGTCTTTTACAAAATTCATAACTAAAACCCAGCCTCCAGAAAAATTATTTTGAGTAGAAACCATTATTTTTGGACTAAAGCCTTCAACTCCAGCTGCTGTAAAAGGATTATCTTTTGCATCAAAATTCGCGCCTGCATAAACAGCTATAGCTGGGATTAAGCGATTCCATTTAAACTTATGGTTTGCTTTCCAACTATATAAATTAGGCTTTTCTTCTCCAGAATTTTTATATGGGTCATATACTAAATATTTTGCACCTACTGTAAAGGTCTTGAAATTAGAACGATTATTTTTAGTTGAGTTAAATGAACGATTGTCTGTAAATGTATCGTTTTGATAAACACCTTCAATATTAAGTTCTAGTTCTTCAAAAAACAAACCATATCTAGCTGTAAAATCTACTCCAAATCCTGACACTTCATATTTTAAAGGAGTGTGTTTTTCTTTAATGATGTAGGGCCCAACTTCGAGTTGTATAACATTTGTGCCAACTGAAAAAGCACTTTTAGAAACACCAGGGCGGTTAGAATTTATGACTTCAGTATATTGTGAATAAACATTACAAGTAATGATAATTAAAATGATAGGTAAATAGGTTTTGATAGATTTCATTGTGAAACAGTTTAAATTCAAATATAGAGATTTTATATATTTTTTAAGGGTTTAAATCTCATTTTAAATGTTAAGAATTGTATTTTTGTATAAATTTTTTTCTATGTTGCAATACGCGTCTTTAACTGGAGTAGTTAAAATAATTTTAATACTATTACTTATCTATTATGGTGTAAAAATTCTTTCTAGAATATTTGCTCCATTATTAGTTAGATATGTTGCTAAAAAGGCTGAGCAAAAATTCGGAGATCAATTTGGTCAATCTCAAAGACGACAGCAAGAGCAAAACCCTGAAGGTGAAATTACCATAGATAAAATTCCCAAAAGTAAATCTTCAAATAAAACAGCTGGTGAATATGTAGATTACGAAGAAATTGATTAATTTTCACTTTCATTTTTTATAAAATTTACACATGCAGTTTTCGGTAAAAAAAACCCTTCCACATATATTAGTTTTATTAAGTTTTGTAATACTGTCTTTAGCTTATTTTAGTCCTGTTTTAAAAGGAAAACAGATTTTTCAGAGTGACATTATGCAGTATATCGGCATGTCTAAGCAGCAAAAGGATTTTAAAGTTAAGTATGGAGAAGAAACGTATTGGACAAATAGTGCATTTGGTGGCATGCCAACATATCAATTAGGAGCTAGATATCCTCATAATTATATTAAAAAGTTAGATTCAGCATTGCGATTTTTGCCAAGACCAGCAGATTATTTGTTTTTATATTTTACTGGTTTTTATATTTTACTTTTAGTATTGAAAGTTGATTTTAAACTTGCTGCACTTGGGGCGCTAGCCTTTGGTTTTTCGACATATTTAATTATAATTTTAGGCGTTGGCCACAATAGTAAAGCTCATGCTATAGCATATATGCCATTAGTTTTGAGTGGAATTATACTGACTTTTAGACAAAAATACATTACTGGTTTTTTACTTACAGTTATAGCATTAGCCCTAGAAATAGGTGCAAATCACTTTCAGATGACTTATTATTTAATGCTCTTAGTCATTATTATTGGTCTTGCTTATTTGTTTGACGCATACAAAAAGAATTTATTGCCACATTTTTTTAAGGCAGTTGGAATTTTGTGCTTAGCAGTTATTTTATCTGTAGGATTAAATGCAACTAATGTTTTGGCTACTCAAGAATATGTTAAGGAAAGTACTCGAGGAAAAAGTGAGCTTACTATTAATGTTGATGGGTCACCAAAAGAAATTAGTTCGGGTTTAAGTAAAGCGTATATTACAGAATATAGTTATGGTCTTTTGGAAACTTTTAATCTTTTTGTGCCAAGACTATTAGGTGGTGGCAGCCATGAAGATGTAGGTGTAAACTCTGAATTTTATGAGTATAATATAAGACAGGGAGCAACTCCTTTACAAGCAAAAGAAGTTGTTAAGCAAACACCTACATATTGGGGAAATCAGACTATAGTAGAAGCTCCAGCTTATATAGGAGCAGTTGTACTATTCTTATTTGTATTTGCTCTTTTTTTAGTAAAAGGACGATTAAAATGGTGGTTAGTTGGTGGAACTATTTTATCACTCTTATTGTCATACGGAAAAAACTTTGGTTTATTAACTGATTTTTTTATCGATTACATTCCACTTTATAATAAATTTAGAGCAGTGAGTTCTATTCAAGTTATTTTAGAGCTTTGTGTTCCTACACTTGGGATTTTCGGATTATTCAGATTGTTTAATGATTTTGAAAATGATGAAGAAAAAATTAAAGCATTGAAATATTCTGTTGGGATAACTGCTGGCTTAGCATTATTGTTTTTGTTATTTAAATCTTCTTTATTTGATTTCGTTGGTGCAAATGATGGGTATTATCGTCAAAATTATGGACAACAGTTTATTGATGTTATTAGAGCAGATCGAAAGTCGATGTTTACTCAAGACACACTAAGAACATTAGTGCTAGTATTGCTTTCAGCTGGAACAATCTTTATTTTTTTAAGAAAAAAGTTATCTGAAACTTTAGTTATAATTTGTTTTGCAGTGCTTATTCTTTTTGATTTAGTTGGTGTTGATAGACGTTATGTTAATAATGATGATTTTGTATCGTCATTAAAAGTAAATAAACCTTTTCAGCCAAATTTGGCAGATAAAGAAATTCTTAAAGATACAACACATTTTAGAGTTTTTGATGTTATGTCTAGTGGTGCAAGGACGGCCTATTTTCATAATTCTTTAAGTGGTTATCATGCCGCGAAACTTAAACGTTATGACGAACTATTTGATTTTCATGTGGCAAAAAATAATATCAATGTACTTAATATGTTAAATACTAAATATATTATTGCAGAAAATGAAAAAGGGAATGCTTATCCTTATATAAATACTGACACCAATGGTAACGCTTGGTTTGTGGAGACTATTAGAATTGTTAAAACTGCAGACGAAGAAATTAGGGCATTGGATAGTTTGGATACAAAACGTGAAGCGGTTATTTTGAATAAAGATTTATATTCAGAATATAATATTGAAGACACTTTTTCTGATTCATTAGCAACTATTAAGCTTGTTAGTTATAAATCAAATTATTTAAAATATAAATCAAGTAGTGCTGTTGATGGATTTGCAGTATTTTCTGAAATTTATTATGGTAAAGGATGGAATGCCTATATTGACAATCAATTAGTATCCCATTCAAGAGTAAATTACGTACTTAGAGGTATGGAAATCCCAGCTGGTGTACATACAATTGAATATAAATTTGAACCTAAAGTTATTCAAACAGGAAGTACTATAGCATTAGCGAGTTCTGTATTGCTTGGATTGTTGATTTTGGGAGGTTTATTTTACGAGTTTAAAAAGAAAACAAACTAACGTGCGTAAAAAAGCACTTATAATAACTTACTATTGGCCACCAGCAGGAGGGCCGGGAGTACAGCGCTGGTTGAAATTTGTTAAGTATTTACCTGAATTTAATATTGAACCCATTGTTTATATTCCAGAAAATCCAAATTATCCTTTAATTGATAAGAGTCTAGAAAAAGAAGTTTCAAAAGATGTTATAATATTAAAATATCCAATTAATGAGCCATATAAGTTTGCTAGTCTTTTTTCTAAAACATCAGATACGATTAGTAAGGGGATTATTTCTGAACATAAAAAACAAAGCTTTTCAGAGAAACTAATGCTATATATTCGAGGCAATTATTTTATTCCAGATGCTAGAATAGCTTGGGTTAAGCCATCTGTTGATTTTCTAACTGATCATATTTTAAAAGAAGATATAGATACAATAATAACTACAGGTCCACCACATAGTATCCACCTTATTGGATTGCAACTTAAAGAGAGTCTAAATAAGAGGTGGATAGCCGATTTTAGAGACCCTTGGACAACAATTGGGTATCATAAGCAATTAAAGTTAACTAAACAGTCTCAGGAAAGGCATAAGAAATTAGAAGCTAAAGTTTTAAATCAAGCAGATCAAGTTATAGTTACTAGTTTAACTACAAAACAGGAGTTTAAAAGGATTACTGATAAGCCTATTGAAGTGATTACAAATGGTTATGATAATGAGAACAATAATAAAGTAGACTTAGATGCTAAGTTTACATTGTCTCATATTGGTTCTTTATTATCAAAACGGAATCCAGAAGTGCTTTGGCAAGTATTAAAAGATTTAATTATTGAATATCAAGATTTTTCTGAAGTTTTTCAATTAAACTTAGTTGGTTCTGTGAGTATAGAGGTGTTAGAAAGTATTGAATCTTATAGCTTAACTAATCATATAGATAGAGTAGGTTATGTATCACACAATAAGTCTATTGAGTATCAAAAAAAGTCACAGTTATTATTGTTGATTGAAATAGACTCTGATGACACTAGGTGTATTATTCCTGGGAAATTGTTTGAGTATATGGTAACAAACAGGCCAATTATTGCTATTGGACCAAAAGATTCAGATGTCGAAAAAATAATAAAAGAAACTAATACAGGAACATATTTTTATTATGATAATTACGAATCTTTAAAACGTGTAATTTTAGATCATTTTAGAGCGTATCAAAGCAAATCATTAGTGTCACATGCTATTGGGTTACAAAAGTACAGCAGGAGGGCACTCACAAAGCAATTAATGGAATTACTATAATGGGAATAGTTGCATCACAATCAATAAAGAATACAATAATTACCTATGTGGGTTTTGGTATTGGTGCTATAAATACATTGTTTTTATATACGTATTTTTTAACTGATGACTATTTTGGGTTAGTAGGATTTATTTTGTCTACAGCTAATTTAATGATGCCAATATTGATGTTTGGTGTTAGTAATAGCATTATAAAGTTTTATTCATCTTTTAAAAGTAAGAATCAACAAAACAGCTTTTTAACTTTTATGTTTTTTTTGCCATTGGTAATTATTATTCCTCTTGGGTTGATAGGTAATTTAGCTTATGAAACCATTTCTATTTGGTTATCCAAAGAAAATTCTATTATTGAAAATTATACGTGGTATATTTATGTAATTGCAATTGCAATGGCTTATTTTGAAGTGTTTTTCTCATGGAGCAAGGTGCATTTTAAAAGTGTATTTGGAAGCTTTATGAAAGAAGTGTTTCATAGAGTATGCATTATGTCTTTGCTATTAGCTGTTTACTTTAAAAAGTTAACTGTTGAACAATTTATTTTTGCTCTAGTTTTAGTATATATTGCTAGAACTCTAATCATTAAAATTTATGCCTTTACATTACGTTTCCCTAAATTAAATTTCTCATTGTCATTTAATTACATTTCTGTATTAAAATATAGTTTTCTTATTATAATTGCAGGTTCTGTATCTATGTTATTATTAGATTTAGATAAGTTTATGTTAGGAAAGTTAATTGCAATCGATAATATAGCCTATTATAGTGTTGCTATATTTATTGCTACTGTAATTGCAGTTCCAGCACGTGCAATGCACCAGATAACTCATCCATTAACTGCTAAATTTTTAAATGATAATAATACTTCAGATTTAGCAGAATTATATAAAAAAAGTTCATTGAATTTATTTATTGTTGGAGGATTAGTGTTTACATTAATTGTGACCAATATAAATATGCTATATACAATTTTACCCAATGATTATAGTCAGGGGTTGTTTGTTGTAATTATTATTTCTATAGTAAAATTATTGGATAATCTTTTAGGAAATAATAATGCTATTTTATTTAATTCTAATTATTATAAAATAGTTTTAGTTTTTGGAGTAATTATAGTTGTTGTCGCGGCTTTCTTGAATTATTTATTGATTCCTGAATATAAAATTGAAGGAGCAGCATTTGCGAGTTTCATAGCCTTAATATTTTATGATGTTTTAAAATTGTGGTATGTAAATTTGAAATTCAAAATTCAACCATTTAGTATTAAAACGTTTTATACGTTTCTTTTAATACTTGTATTAAGTTTTAGTTTTTATTTTTGGGAATTTCCGTTTCACCCAATACTAAACATCGCTATGAAATCTATTATAGTCTGTTTTAGTTATGGTTTAATAGTTTATATATTTAATTTTTCTGAAGACATTACAAGAATTATCAATAACCTTATTCGTCGTAAATAAAATAGTAAAGTCCCACGAGGCTGCTTTGAGGCAAACTACTCGTAGGACTTTCTAACTAACCTACCAACAAGTTATTATCGTCTTCGATTAGAATTTGATGCTAAACGTTTAGTGTTCTTTTTATTTTGATCTCTATTGTATTTAGGAGTTCTCAAATTATTTGATTTATGAACACCTCTAGTATTGTTCTTTTTCTTTACTTTATTAGATGCATGTTTTTTAGATTTTGTCACACTATTGTGAGAATTTTTAACAAGTGCATTCTTTTTAGTAATGATTCTTCTTGGCTTTGGTTGACTCTCAAATGATCTACTTTTAGGTTTAGTCGTAATATTTCTTCTTGGTTTACTAGTGATTTGAATATTTCGATTTCTAGTAGAAAGCCCTCTATTCCTTAATATGCTATTACCACGTCTACTTGCTACTGCCGTTGTACGTCTGTAATTATTTGTATAAGCCCTGGTGTATCTATGGCGAATAGGTGAATAATATTGTCTATATGGTCTGCTGTAAACAACACAATAGTTTATTGAAGGAACTCTATAATAATAATGCCAAGGTCTATAAACATAATGTCTGTTAAAAATGTTTATAAAGCCAGTACAATGAGAGTATACATTAAATCTATTATAATGTACATATAAGCCACCTAGTTGACTTACATATCCTCTAGAATCATATCTTATATAGATATTTCCAACTTGATTAATTCTTCCATAATAATCATAATCAATATAGGTGTTCTTAATCTGAATAATAGCACCAAATTCATCATACTGCAAATAGCAACCATAATCATAGCCAGAATTATAATTAATATTTATGCTGCCATTTGTAAAATGACTTCTCAAATTGAAATCAAACTGTCCATCTGGAAAAATAGAGAATTCAATTCCATTTTCAATAAATATGAATGAATTACCATAACCTCTTATAGATGTCGATGAATCAAATTCACTCTCTAGTTTGGTGGTTGTGGTTGCATTAGTAGAAATAAATCCTGAAAGGATAAAAACGAATAGCAATGCGATTAAATTTTTCATATCTGTTTGTTTTTAAGATTAAACGTATTCTGTAATTTACAAACAGTGTGCCAAGAAATGCTAAAACAGAGTAAACAGTTGATATGATGCTACTTACATTGGCGTGTAAAAAGAAGTATAAAAGGTGAGGAGTGATAAAAAACAGTAGTATTGTTTCAAGCTAATACAAAAGTATTATTTACTTATTTAACGGCTATCATGCTAATTTCAACATTTACAAATTTTGGTAAATTAGCAACCTCAACAGTTTCTCTTGCTGGAGCAGTTGCATCTTTAAAATATGTAGCATAAATTTCATTTACATCTGAAAAGGAATGCATATCAGTTAAAAAGATTGAAGTTTTAACTACATTTTCAAAAGTCATATGAACAGCTTCTAGAACAGCTTTCATATTTTCCATAACTTGTTTAGTTTCTATTTTAATGCTATCTAAAACTAAATCCCCAGTTTCTGGATTAATTGCTATTTGTCCAGAAGTATATAATGTATTTCCGCTAAGAACAGCTTGACTATATGGACCTATAGGTGATGGAGCATTAGGTGTGGATATGATTTGTTTCATAAAAATTATTATTAAAGTTGTTGATCAGGTCTCTTTTGCTTATCGTATTTAATGTCTTTCAAGATATTTGATTTTATACCAATAAAGAAATTCCATGAACTTCGAGAGCTAAAGGGCACCCAGCTAAAGTTCATTCGCCAACTTTCTAAATCACGTTCAAATCGTAATTGTGTATATGTGAAACCTCGATTTTTAAAGTCGTAACCAGATGAAGCTCCTACAGACCATCGTGGTGATAATTCTATATCGCCTGAAAACATTAAAGAATGTGATGATATGTCATTTTCTCGTCTGGTATTAGTGTAATTTACAGCATAAGCTAATCTCAATGTCCATGGAATGTTGCTAATGTATAATTCACTAGGCTTTTCTTCCTCATCTTCGTCATCTTTAATACCAAATCTATTTTCTGAAAAATCTTGTGAGACTCCAAATAAGTCATCTGCTCGACCGCCACTTTTTAAATTTTCTTGTCTACTATTATTACTTTCAGTTTTAGAAAAAGTACTACTAGAAAAAGAATAATTCATAGTTAGGTTAGCACTTGTAAGTCTAAATAAACTACCTCCATTATCAATATTAAATTGATCAATTTTCACATTATTATTGTCCAAAGCGTAAGGATCTAAAGTTGCACCAAAATTCACATTCATTTTATTATCAAAAAAGGCAGTTCCACCATTTATGCGCAAAGGGCTCCAATTTAAAGAGTCTCCGGCTAAATTATAAGCTGTTGTGAAGTTTAAATTATTTAGCAAAATAACTTTTTTAGCTTCAGTTGCTGTGCTATCCTTATCCCTCATTTTTGCTTCAAGGTTATTTGATAATGACATTCCTATAGAACTAGAATATTTATTGTTTGGGGTTCCAAAAATAGATTCTTCAAATCTTGTATATTCTATTTGATCTGTAGTCGTACCATCGGCATCAATAACTTCATATGTTTCATAATATTTACTAAACGAAGGGTTAATATTATAACTTATAGATGGCCGCATAATATGTCGAATAGCCTGTATTTTAGGAGTCTTACCTTCTTTTTTGAAATCAAACATTCCATATACTGTGGTTCCTAAACTGGTGCTAAAATTATAAGTCCGATAGGCATCAAACCCTCCAATTTCATTAGTTACAACTTCTCCTTCATTTACATCATATGTTTTATTAACGGTTTCAAATACCCAAGTTTCATTATAGCTAGTAGAAGCACTCATACTTAAGTATTTAAAAACTTTAAAGTTTGTAGTAAGTGGTATTGAATGTTGAACCCCATTTTTTGCATCATCCCACATTTCTTTTTTAAAGAATAAAGAGTCTGTAGTTTGAATTCTGTTTTCTGCTCTAATATTATACTGGAAATTCATATTTTGAATAATTCCTTTTTTCGTTCCAACCTTTGGCGCAAATGGAAAAATCCTACTAACACTAGCTTGAAATGTTGGTAAAGTCATGTTAATTTCTTCAGTATTTGTATTTTGAGAATGCGATGCAGTAACGCTCATATTTACTTGGGGTTCACCCTGAAAAGTTTTAGAATATGAAACAGAAGATGCAAGTGTATTGTTTAAAAAACTAGGCGCATTTACTTGATTTAAGGTGTTTTGATAATATTGACTACTTCCTAAATTTACTGAAGCAGAAAAGCGAGAATTAGGATTTGCTTTTGCATTTTGTGTATGTGTCCATCGAATGTTATAAATGGTAGATTTAGAATAATCAGGAAACCCACGTTCACTATTAATTAGGCTTTCATACCGGAAACCAAAACTTCCACCATATCTATACCTCAATGCATATTTGCTTTCCAAACGAAAACCATAACTTCCATTAGTGTAATAGTCCCCTAGGACAGCTAAATCAATATAATCACTAATGGCAAAATAATAACCTCCATTTTGTAAAAAATAACCTCTATTGTTTTCTTCACCAAAACTAGGAAAAATAATTCCTGAAGTCTGTTTATCTGTTAAAGGAAAAAAACCGAACGGTAAAACAATAGGTGTTGGGACATTAGAGATGTACATAACCGTTGTGCTAACTACAATTTTCTTTTTAGGAACGAGTTTCATTTTGCCTGCCTCAAAGTAATATTCAGGATTTTCTATATTTTCTGATGTTGTAAACCGCACTTTTGACAAAAAGATTACTGAGTCATTTTCCTTTTTGGTTATGGGTGCATAAAACTGCATGCCATTTTGTTCAGTTTTAGAATTATAGATAAGTGCTTTCTCTGTCTTGGTATTAAATCGAATGGAATCTGGCTCAACAAGACTTATACCTTGTTTAAATGTTGGTGCCTGAGTGTAATTTCCAAGTGAATCAACAATGCCTGCAGCAAAAACTTCATTTTTACTGTAATCTATAATAATGACTCCAGCTTTAATTTCCATGTCCTCATAGTAAACTTCAGCTTTGTTATACAAATATAATTTCTGCTCTTTTCGTTTAAATGATGTATAATCTAAGGCGGTATACGTAACAATATCAGATAATAATTCTGGTTTGGGCTTAACAGTATCTTGTAATTTAGGGTCTTCACCTTTTTCAGAAACTACAAGTGGATCAATAGTATTTAAATTGATATTCATACTATTATTTAGAGAGTCTCTTTCTGTCTTAGGCTCAACTTTAACACCAGAATTTGGGATGTCCTGAGCAAAGCCAAACGTGTTAATAAACACTGTAAAACTTAGAGTAAAAAGTATTTGAAAGATGTTTGTACGCAATGCTTTTAAATGTATTTTTGTAAAAGTATGGCTCGGTATTTGAATTCCCAAAATTACATATATTTTTTGTGATTAATTTAATATTATTAAAAATTCGAAAATTAAAACCATACTCAACTAGATTGGGTAATAAACCACTACTAAAGTAGTTATTATGTCTATGAAAACGAATTCAATATCACTTTTCTTATCTATTATAATTGTATGTATTTATACTTTATTTAATTCATCTTATGCACAGGATGCATCAAACGAATTTGTAGTGGTATTAGATGCAGGTCATGGAGGGAAAGATCCTGGGAATCTTGGAAATGGGTACAAAGAAAAAACCATTGCTTTAAAAATCATCCTGAATGTTGGAAAAGAATTAGAAAAGAAATCAGATATAAGAGTTATATATACACGAAAAACAGATGTTTTTTTAGAATTACATGAACGTGCAGCTATTGCGAATAAAGTTGATGCTGATTTATTTGTATCTGTGCATTGTAATTCATTTAGCAATCAAGCTCATGGAACGGAAACTTTTGTTCTTGGATTGCATGCAAATCAAAGAAATTTTGAAACGGCTAAAAAAGAGAATGAAGTAATCTTTTTAGAAGATAATTATGAAAAACATTATGAAGGGTTCGATCCAAATTCCCCCGAATCTTTAATAGGGCTTACTTTAATGCAGGAAGAATATCTTGATCAGAGTATTCAGTTAGCTAATCTTATAGAAAATAATTTTACGAATAAATTAAAAAGAAAAAGCAGAGGTGTTAAGCAAGCAGGTTTTTGGGTTTTACATAATACATATATGCCTAGTGTACTTGTAGAAACAGGGTTTTTAACATATAAAAAAGAAGGTGCCTATTTAAATTCTAATAAAGGTCAAACCGAAATGTCTACAGCAATAATAAATGCCGTTTTAGATTATAAGAAGGGTTTAGATCTAAATATTGGTGAGTATGTAAATGAGGAAGGAACTAATGATAATATGGACGAAAGAATTTATACAGACATCGTTTTTAAAGTTCAAATAGCTGCTAGTTCAAGAAAGTTAATGCCAAAACCATATAATTTTAAAGGATTAGATGATATCTCTAGAGAAAAAGTTGGAAATTTATATAAGTATTATCATGGTCACACCTCTGACTTTAATAAGATAAAACAACTGCAAAGTAATGCGAAACATAAAGGTTATGATTCTTGTTTTATTGTTGCTTATAGAAATGGAGAAAAAATAGCTTTAAATGAAGCCTTAAAAACAACTGTGAATTAACCCCTTTTTTTTAAATTTATTTTTAATTTTGTTCATTAACTAAACAAATTTACTTTGAAAATATCTAGAGAAGTCAAAACTGCCATATTAGTTATACTAGGAATAGTCTTTTTAATTTTTGGTATAAATTATTTGAAAGGTAAAAATTTATTAGAATCATCAAATTCCTTTTATACCGAATTTGATTATAATGCATTAACAGTATCTTCACCTGTAACAATTAAAGGAAATAGCGTAGGAAAAGTAAATAGTATTATTTACGATTTTGAAACTGGAAAGACTAGAGTGTCATTTACAATAGATAGAAAACTTAAATTTTCTAAAAATAGCAAAATACGATTATACGAATTAGGATTAATGGGAGGCAATGGTTTAGCAATTATTGATGCTAATGATCAGGAATTAGCTGTTACTGGCGACTTTATAAAATCTGAAGTCGAAGTAGGTCTTGTTAAAAGTTTAACAAGTAATTTTTCAGGATTGGGTACAAATCTAGATTCAACATTAAAATCTGCAGACACCCTTTTAATAAGTCTTAATAGAATAGTTGAAGACGAATCAGAAAACGGTTTAAAAAGTGCAATAGCAGAATTAAATAAAACTTTAAAATCATTTAAAACTGTAGCGAATTCATTTAATTCTTTAGTCGCTAAAAATGATGAGAGTCTGACATCTGTAATAAACAACTTTAATAAAGTAAGTGAAGATTTAGCAAGTTTATCAAATGATTTAAAAGATGTTGAAATTTCAAAAACAGTAAATGATTTAGACCAAACGTTGCTTAATATAAATACTCTTTTATCTGGTTTGGAAAATGGTGAAGGTTCATTAGGTAAATTACTTAACGATGATGATTTATATGATAACCTTGAAGTTGCTTCAAGTCAGCTAAAAGAATTATTACAAGATTTTAAACTTAATCCAGATCGGTATATTAAAGTATCTGTTTTTGGCAAAAAGGATAAGGCAGGCTATATAAAACCTGAAAACGATCGTCAATAAATTAATTAATCCATGAATTATATTCCTAATATTTTATTTGCCATTATGCTTATTGGTGGATTCGGTTATTTTGCAATTAATGTCAAAAAATTAGTTAGAAATATTAAGCTTGGTCGTGATGTAGACGTTAGTGATAATAAATCGCAAAGATGGAAAAACATGACTATGATTGCTTTAGGACAAAGCAAAATAGTGCGTCGTCCAATTGCTGGACTACTTCATGTTATTGTTTATGTTGGTTTTATTATCATAAATATAGAAGTTCTTGAAATTATTATTGATGGATTATTCGGTACACATCGTGTTTTTTCATCAGCAGGGAGTATATATGGATTTTTAATCGGCTTTTTTGAAATATTAGCCCTACTTGTCTTGGTTTCAGTAATCATCTTCTGGATTCGAAGAATGGTAATTCGTATTCCACGCTTCTGGAATAATGAAATGACCAAATGGCCAAAAAATGATGCTCTTTATATTCTCTATTTCGAAATGATTTTAATGTCTTTATTTTTGATTATGAATGCAACAGATTTGCATTTTCAAGACATGAATTCAGGGAATATAATCAGTCAGTATGTAGCGCCTTTATTTAGTGGATTTTCAGAAGTAATGCTGCATACAATTGAGCGAACTGCTTGGTGGTTGCACATTTTTGGAATCCTTGTATTTTTGAATTATTTGTATTTTTCTAAGCACTTGCATATTCTATTAGCTTTCCCAAATACATATTATGGGAAAATTTCACCAAAAGGTGAACTTAATAATCTTGAAGCAGTAACTAAAGAAGTTAAAATGATGATGGATCCAAATGTCGATCCATTTGCTGCTCCAGCCGAAGATGAAGAAATTCCAGCTAAATTTGGTGCAAGTGATGTCCAAGATTTAAGTTGGGTTAATCTCTTAAACGCATATACATGCACAGAATGCGGTCGTTGCACAAGTGAATGCCCAGCGAATCAAACAGGAAAAAAATTATCACCTCGTAAGATTATGATGGATACAAGAGATCGTTTAGAGGAGGTTGGAAAAAATATAGATGTTAATAAAGGTGAATTTAAAGACGATGGGAAACAGCTTTTAGACAATTATATCACTCGAGAAGAGCTTTGGGCTTGTACTTCTTGTAATGCATGTGTCGAAGCGTGCCCAATAAGTATCGATCCATTGTCCATTATTATTGAGATGAGACGCTATTTAGTGATGGAACAATCTGCTGCTCCTGTTGAGTTAAATAACATGATGACGAATATAGAAAACAATGGAGCGCCTTGGCCTTATAACCAAATGGATAGATTAAATTGGAAGGATGAGTAAAATAATTTGGGCGTTTTGCTATAAATATAGCAAACAGGCTTTCCGCTTTATCTCTCCAAAACCTTTGGCATTGGAGAGGATGCCGTATCAATCCTTAACGCAAATGAAATTGAAATATTAAGTAATTATATGTAGAGAAAATAAAACTAAATTGATGGGAAGCATCAAATCCTTTTCTGTAGAATGTGTTGACAAAACTATGAAAAACAGGAAGACGCAGTCAGACGCATAGTTTTGTCAAAGGTTTTTCCTAATACTAGTTTTAGGAAAAAATTCCTCAGAAAAGTATCCTTTCTTTTGGTTCGTTTTCTTTGGATAAGCAAAGAAAATGAACAATAAAAAAGAAAAAATTAATTAGATAATAAAAAGAAAAAATTCCCATTTCATTAACTATTGGGAGTTATCGAAAATATAAGGAACATTATGAAAAGAGAAGAAGTAGATAAATTTTTGCATGATAAAGTTGAAGCTGGAGAAAAAGTTAGTCCTATACTCCCAGAAGGCGTAAAAAACTATTTAATAGATATTGATGGAACCATTGGTGAAGATATTCCAAACGAGGAACCAGAACGTATGCTAACTGCCGAAGTTTATCCTGATGCTTTAGATACTTGTAATAAATGGTATGATGAAGGCCACATGATTTGCTTCTTTACATCACGTACAGAAACACATAGAGAGTATACAGAAATCTGGCTTAAAAAACACGGATTTAAATACCATAGTCTGCTCATGGGAAAACCAAGAGGAGGCAACTATCATTGGATAGATAATCACTTAGTGAAAGCAACTCGTTTTAGAGGGAAGTTTACAGACTTGGTAACTAAAGACGTTACCATTGAAGTATTCGACGATGGTAAACATGAATAAAAAATAAATTGTAATGTCACCTTGAGCACAGTCGATAGGTTTCAATAAAAACCTCAATTATGAGCGAATTACTTAAAGTACCAACAATGGCCGAATTTATGGCACAAGGTAAACAGCCAGAAGTATTGTTTTGGGTTGGTTGTGCTGGTAGTTTTGACGATAGAGCAAAGAAAATAACTAAAGCATTTGTTAAAATATTAAACAAAGCAAATGTGGAATTCGCAGTTTTAGGTACTGAAGAAAGTTGTACAGGAGATCCTGCAAAACGTGCAGGAAATGAGTTTTTGTTTCAAATGCAAGCGGTAACCAATATTGAAGTTATGAATGCTTATGAAATAAAAAAGATTGTAACTGCTTGTCCGCATTGTTTTAATACCATTAAAAATGAATACCCAGAACTTGGTGGGAATTATGAAGTGATGCACCATACGGAGTTTTTAAAAAGTTTGCTCGATAATGGTCGATTAACAGTTGAAGGTGGAAAATTTAAAGGGAAACGAATTACATTTCATGACCCTTGTTATTTAGGTCGTGCAAATAATGTCTATGAAGCACCAAGAGATTTGATTAAAAAACTTGAAGCAGAATTGGTAGAAATGAAGAACTGCAGACGTAACGGATTATGTTGTGGAGCAGGAGGCTCACAAATGTTTAAAGATGCAGAAAAAGGAGATAAAGAAATTAATGTAGAAAGAACAGACCAAGCTTTAGACGTTAAACCAGAAATTATTGCTGCAGGTTGTCCATTTTGTAATACCATGATGACAGATGGTGTTAAAGTTAAAGAAAAAGAAAATGATGTTCAAGTTATGGATATCGCAGAATTGATTGCTAATGCTCAGGATTTATAGAAAATGACAGATCCAATTAAGAAAAAATATATTATTTCAGGTGCATTGTTTGGTGTTATATATGCTAGTTTTATGGCTGGATTTGATTTTTTGACAGAACAACCATTTTCAATTTACAAATTGATTTTTAATGTATTAGTAATTGGAGCTTTAATAGGTTATATAAATTATCGAGCTGTAAAAAATGCTGAGGGTAAGTTGAAGAAATAAAATATAATTAAAATATGCTAGTAGATTTTAATACACTACCAGAAGAATCACGTGTTTGGATATACCAAGCCAATCGGTCGTTTACAGAACAAGAGATTGAAGACATAAAATCTAAATTAGACGCCTTTATAGAAAATTGGACTGCACATGGTGGTGATTTACAATCAGGATACGAAATCAAATATAAGCGCTTTATTATTATTGCTCTAAATCAAGATTTAAATAAAGCTACTGGGTGCTCTATAGATGCATCAGTAAATTTTATTCAAGAATTAGAAAAAGAATACAATGTAGATTTATTGGATAAGATGAATGTATCTTATAAACAAGGTGAATTTATAGCGTATAAGACTCTAATCGATTTCAGAAAAATGGCGAAGCAAAAAGCCGTGTCAAAAAACACTATTGTATTTAACAATCTAGTTAATAATATTGCAGAATATAAAGAAAACTGGGAAGTTCCTGCAAGTGAGAGTTGGCATAGCCGTTTTTTAAGTTAAATATTTCTTAAAAGCAAAATATTTTGTAAGAATTGATGTTTAAGAGTTACTAATAGCAAAACCAAATAAAACTCATGAAAGTAAAATTTTTAATTATTCTTTTTTCATTCGCAATGGCAAATGTTTCAGCCCAGGAATGGCTTACAAATTTTGAAGAAGCTAAAGAAATAGCTTCAAAAAACAATCAGAATATTATTTTAGTTTTTCAGGGTTCAGATTGGTGCGGACCATGTATTAAATTAGATAAAGAAGTGTGGAGTACTGCTGAGTTTCAAAATCTTTCTAAAGACCACTTTGTTATGCTTCAAGCCGATTTTCCTAAGCGTAAAAAAAATATGTTATCTGATGATCTTCAGGAACATAATAACAAATTAGCAGCCCAATATAATCCTAATGGCTATTTTCCATTTGTAGTTGTATTAAATCCGAATGGAAAAGTTTTAGGGAATTTAGGTTATAAAAAATCTACTCCAGAATTATTTTATAAAAAACTAACAGCATTCGAATAATAGTTTGAGATTTTATTTTTTCATATTAACCATTGTATTCTCTATAAATTTGCATTCTCAAAGTACGTATAAGAGAACCCTTAAACTTATGGGAAGTCGTTTTGATATATCTGTCGTAGCGCAAACTAAAGTTGAAGGCGATAATTTTATAGATATAGCTGTTAATGAAATTTCCAGAATAGAGAAACTTATTTCTTCTTGGGATAAAAACTCTCAAACCTCAAAAATTAATGCATCAGCTGGAATACAAGCTGTAAAAATTGATACAGAATTATTTCAACTCATTGAAAGAGCATTAAAATTGTCAGAATTAACTGATGGTGCTTTCGATATTAGTTATGCTTCTATGGACAGAATATGGAGGTTTGATGGTAGTATGACCGAAATGCCTTCCGTAGAAAATATTAAAAAATCTGTAGAAAAAGTAGGTTACCATAATATTATTATTGATGAAGAAAATGAAACTGTTTTCTTAAAATTAAAAGGAATGAAAATCGGTTTTGGTGCAATTGGCAAAGGTTATGCAGCCGATAAAGCCAAAATGTTACTACAATCTAAAGGCGTTACAGCGGGAATAATAAATGCTTCAGGCGATTTAAATGCTTGGGGAAAACAACCTAATGGAAAAGAATGGAATGTTGCAATTGTAAACCCATTGAATAAAAATAAAGTGTTCTCTTGGTTTCCAATTATAAATAGTGCTGTCGTTACTTCTGGAAATTATGAAAAAAATGTAACATTTAATGGAACTATGTATTCACATATAATAGATCCGAGAACTGGATATCCTAGTACTGGAATTATTAGTGTATCTATTTTTACTAAAACTGCTGAGTTGGCAGATGCTTTGGCAACTTCAATTTTTGTGATGGGAGTAGAAACAGGTCTCGATTTTATAAATCAATTAAAAGGAGTTGAATGCATCATTATTGATCAGAAAAATAAAATTCATACATCAAATAAAGTAGATGTAAATACAACAGAGTAAAATGAAAAAAATAATTATTGTAGTATTTATCATGTCTGGCTTAACATCTTGTGTAGCTGTTAAAGAATATGAGAAAATAAATCTGAACGATCCGGATATGGTTTTAAGTCAAAGTAAAATTGATAAATCTGAAACTACGTTTCAATCCTATAGAGAAGCAGCTTCTGGTGCTAATGGTGGTAAAACTGGAGGAGGCTGTGGCTGTAATTAAATAATGAAAATGAAAAAAGTAATAATTTTATTAGTGATTATGCTCTCAGGGATTAGTTATGCACAACAAGATTCTACTACAGTTTATAAAAAACGTGTATTAGAAAAAACAGAAGTCGATTTTCTCTTTAATTACTACGCTCAAGATGGAGACAATGCTGCAGTTTCTGGTGGAATTGGAACAGAAGAGCTTACAGACATTGTTCCAAATTTTATTGTAAGAATGCCATTAAATGATGATGATGTTTTAACTGTAGACTTTGGTGTTTCTGCATATTCATCTGCTTCTACAAGTAATGTAGATCCTTTTGATGGAAATCAACCTGCAGATCCATTTCAGGCTTCTACTGGTGCGTCAGAATCTGATTTATGGTTGAATCTTACTGGAATTTATAGTCATAGTTCTGACGATAGAAATAGTATTTGGTCAGGAAAACTATCAGTATCATCTGAATATGATTATTTTTCAGTTGGTCTTGGTGGTAGTTATACAAAACTCTTTAATGAGAAAAACACAGAATTATCCATTAATGCTAACGTGTATATAGATACTTGGAATGCTATTTATCCACGAGAGTTACGTCCTTTCGATAATGGTTTAGGGCTTTCAGATCCATTATTTACGAATAATACCATTACAGGAAATGCAAATTATAATCCTGACTTTAAAGAGTTTGATAGTGAAGGAAGAAATTCATATTCACTAAGTTTAGGATTCTCACAGATCATTAATAAAAATATTCAAGGTGCCTTACTTTTTGATGTTGTTCAACAAGATGGATTACTGTCTACACCATTTCAACGTGTGTATTTTTCTGATATTGTAGATTCATTTATTGATAACTTTCAGTTAGCTGATGATGTTGAGCGCTTACCAGATTCTAGATTTAAAATTGCTTTTGGTGGACGATTGAACTTTTATTTAAATGAAGTTTTTGTTTTAAGAACATATTATCGTTATTATTTTGATGATTGGGGTGTTCAATCACATACTGCAAGTATTGAATTGCCTATTAAGATAACCAATAAGTTTACTTTATATCCGACATATAGATATTACGATCAAACTGCAGCAGATTATTTTGCACCTTATGAAACTCATTTATCTACTGATGAGTTTTATACTTCAGATTATGATTTATCAGAGTATAATGCTAATCAGTTTGGCTTTGGTGTTTCATATACAGATATATTTTCAAAATTCCATATCTGGAAGTTAGGCTTAAAGAGAATAGATTTAAAGTATAATAATTACAAGCGTAATACAGGTTTAAGCGCTAATAATATAGCTTTAGGATTTAGTTTTGTTTTAGATTAAGTTAAGAATTAACTTGTTTACAACCTTCTTTATAAATCTATCTTAAAGTTTATAATTCTTCTTTTTAAAAGCAGTATTTTGGCATAGTTTTTTACTTTATATACAATACAAATTTTATGCGTTTAATACCTGCTTTTATTTTAGTATTCTTTTTTGCGAATCTTAGCTTTGGACAAGTGCAAAATCCTCTTTTATCTTACGGAACTGAAGTACAACAAAAATGGGTAGATAGTGTTTATAGTGCAATGTCATTAGATGAGAGAATTGGGCAATTATTTATGGTTCAGGTGTTGTCCAATCAGGATGCTAAAACAAAATCTAATATTGTTAGCTTAATTAAAAATCAAAAAATTGGTGGTATCATTTATTCTAAAGGCGGACCTGTAAGACAGGCTAAACTGAATAATGAATTACAAGCAATCTCGAAAACACCTTTATTAGTTGGAATGGATGCTGAATGGGGTCTAAATATGCGTTTAGATTCAACATATGCATTTCCATGGAATATGACACTTGGCGCTATAAAAAACAACCAATTAATTGAACAAACTGGACGACAAATTGGAGAACATTGTAAGCGGTTAGGTGTGCATTTTAATTTTGCTCCTGTTGTAGATATCAATACAAATCCAAGGAACCCAATAATTGGGAATCGTTCTTTTGGTGAAGACAGAAATAATGTTACTGCTAAAGCATTAGCTTTTATGAAAGGTATGCAAGATGCTGGAGTACTTGCAAACGCAAAACACTTTCCTGGGCATGGAGATACAGAAAGTGATTCTCATAAAACGTTGCCTACAATTGCGTTTGATGCAAAACGGATTGATTCTATTGAATTATATCCATACAGAGCCTTGATTAAAAATGGGTTATCTAGTATTATGGTTGCGCATTTGAATGTTCCTAGTTTGGAACCTAGAAATAATTATCCGTCTTCAATTTCAGAGCATATAGTTACTGATATCCTAAAAGGACGTTTAGGATTTAAAGGGCTTATTTTTACTGATGCTTTAACAATGAAAGGGATTTCTAATTTTAGTGAACCTGGAGACATTGACTTGGCTGCATTTTTGGCTGGTAATGATGTGATGTTGATGTCTGAAGACGTACCAAAAGCTATTTCAAAATT
>Ga0209013_10000973_pt1 | contig 26438 bp, 22 predicted proteins | sample Cruoilmetagenom2_FD_187291 | JGI IMG/M metagenome (GOLD analysis project Ga0209013, IMG submission 187291) | Oil polluted marine microbial communities from Coal Oil Point, Santa Barbara, California, USA - Sample 2 (SPAdes) (version 2) | ecosystem: Environmental > Aquatic > Marine > Oil seeps ...
ATCAATCTCCGAAGCAAATTAGAATTTATGCATTTAGACGCCAGAGAACTTGATAACAACACCATAATTGAAGGAGATCTTTGTATTGTTGGTGCAGGTGCAGCAGGTATCAGTATGGCTCTGGACTGGAATAAAAGTGGTAAAAAAGTAATCCTTCTGGAAGGTGGAGGTTTTGAATACAACAGTGAAATTCAGGATCTGTATTCCGGAAACTCAACGGGACAGAGGTATTATCCTTTGCGCTCATGCAGGCTGCACTTATTTGGAGGGACAACAGGTCATTGGGGAGGTATGTGCGCGCCTTTTGATCCTATAGATTTTAAAATAAGAAGTTGGGTGCCGGATAGCGGCTGGCCCATAGCTCTAGACGATCTTGTGCCCTTTTACGGTAAAGCGCAAAAGTTATTTGAATTAGATTCTTATAATTACGACCTGCAATATTGGCAGGAAAAGTACCCTGGACTCACTCCTTTTCCACTGGACAAAGATGTTATCTGGTCAAAGATGTGGCAATTTAGCCCCCCTACCCGTTTTGGTAAGACCTATAAGGAAACCATTGTTAAATCTGCTAATATACATCTTTACACTTATGCCAATCTCACGAATATTATCGCAAATGATCAAGTTAGCGGCATAAAGCAATTGATAGTAAAAAATCATAATGGAAAAACCCATAAGGTAAGAGCTAAAAATTTTGTCTTAGCATGTGGTGCCATACAAAATGCAAGGATGCTACTGGCATCACGAGGACAGGCCAAAAAAGGCATAGGCAATGACAAAGATCTTGTTGGGCGTTATTTTATGGAACATCTGGAAATTAAGTCTGCCGAATTATGGCTCAAAAAACCATTTTCAACCGAGCTATACACTTTTGATTACAGCACTCGTAAACCAAGGGCAGAATTAGCTCTTTCCGAAGGTATTCAAGAGGAAACTAGTATTCTAAACGGTTCTGCCTCCCTAACACCACTGGCAATAGCAAAAAAGCAAACACCTCTCATTGATGTCTGGAGCAATGAAGATCCAAGGAAATCCTTCGATAAATTAGTCGCAAATTTCAGAGAATCCAGAGAGAAAAACTATGCCCGGAAGGATGATGGGAATAGGGCTTTTGAATTATTCACGCGCATGGAACAGGCCCCGAACCGCAATTCCAGAATAATGCTCTCTCGTGAAAAGGATGCATTGGGTGTGCCAAGACCCCAACTGCATTGGGAATTAACCGAGCTGGACAAATACAGTATCAGAAAAATGTACCACATCCTTGGTGAACAAATGGGTAAGGCAAGCGTTGGAAGAATAAAATTAGAGGAATTTCTCTGGGATAAAAACGACCATTCAATGCCAGAACAGTTAGGTGGAGGTTGGCATCATATGGGCACTACTCGAATGAGTGAAGATCGCAAAAAAGGGGTGGTAGATGCAAATTGTAAAGTACATGGTATTTCTAACCTCTTTATTGCAGGTTCTGGTTGTTTTAGTACTGCAGGTGCTCCAAATCCAACCCTTACATTGGTTGCCCTGTCTTTAAGATTGTCAGATTATTTAAAAACAAGCTAAGAATTCGTATAAGAATTTACTATTGGCTTATCAATATCGTAAATTAGTTTAAAAAGGTAAAGCCATGCCAACGGGCAGAAAATTTATCGCTGAAAATCCGGGTAAATCGGCCAGATATGCCTTGTCTGTTCTCGCCCCATTTATCTCAGCTTATTTGATATTCTTTGTAGAATTAGACCCGGATAATCCGGCTATTACTAATACACTAGCGGTAGCAATCTTAATGGCGCTTTGGTGGGTAACCGAGCTAATTCCCCTCGCCATCACCTCTCTCCTGCCTATTGTGCTTTTTCCTGCACTTGGAATCATGAATGGCCGGGAAGTTTCAGCTACTTATTTTAATCACGTCATATTTTTATTTATTGGAGGTTTTTTAGTTGCCTTAGCTATCCAAAAATGGGGGTTACACAAGCGAATTGCATTAAAAATTCTTCGAATTATCGGTAGTAGTCCGGGCAGAATTTTATTGGGGTTTATGTTTGCCACTGCTTTCCTCTCTATGTGGATATCTAATACGGCTACAGCAATGCTAATGGTCCCAATACTTTTATCAATAATTACCAAGTTGGAGGAGATAAATGGTAAAACCTTGGTAAAGCACTTTGCTGTAGGCCTTTTACTTTGCATTGCCTACAGCGCTTCTATAGGAGGAATTGCTACTCTTGTAGGTACACCACCGAACCTTTCGTTCGCTCGAATCTTTTATATTTACTTTCCTAATGCCCCAGAGATTTCCTTTGCAACCTGGTTTTTTTATGCCTTTCCAATATCCCTGGTTTTATTCTTCGTCTTATTCGGGTACTTATACCTAATTTTTGTTAAGAGAAAAAAGAATTGGAAAAGTTTGAGTAAGAATGAAATTCTTAAGGATTATGTAAAACTGGGAAAGAAAAACTTTGAAGAAAAAGTATTGATAATTGCTTTTGCCTCCCTTGCATTGCTCTGGTTTTTCAGGGCGGATATAATGATAGGTGAATTCAAGATACCCGGATGGTCAAACTTATTTGATTATCCACAGTTTTTTAATGACGGCACAGTGGCCATCTTTGTTTCGGTTGTCCTTTTTATGATTCCATCTAAAACGCAACCTGGTACTTTCCTTATGGATTGGAAAGCCGCAGAAGAGATTCCTTGGGAAATAATATTACTATTTGGCGGCGGTTTTGCCCTGGCGAGCGGGTTTAAAGAATCTGGTTTGTCCCTGTGGTTTGGACATCAATTGGAATGGTTAGGAGGCATGCATCCTCTGATTCTAATTATTTGCATAAGTTTCCTTGTAACTTTTTTGACCGAAATTACTTCTAATACAGCAACTGTAGAAACCTTATTACCCATTCTTGCCGGCCTGGCCGTGAGCATAGAAACCAACCCCCTACTCTTTATGCTTCCGGCTACAATTGCAGGTTCCCTTGCGTTTATGTTACCAGTAGCTACGCCTCCCAATGCTATAGTTTTTGGCAGTAAACGTATTACTGTCATTCAGATGGCTAAAACCGGCTTTTTCCTAAATATTATTGGGATTATCCTGGTATCTGTGATAACTTATTATTTCGGTACCTTTATTTTTGATATTGTAGAAGGTGTTTTCCCAGAATGGGCAAAGATCGACTAACATAAATTTCCTAACTTCATAAGTATCCAAATGAAAAATACCATCCTTTTTTTAACTTTTTATCTCATAATTAGCTCATTGGCTTTTAGTCAAAACGGTAAAGTTTTGGACGAACTTACTTTGGACAGTAAAATATTGAAGAGTCAGCGGAAATTTGCAATTTACTTACCTCCGGATTATGATTCCTCGCAACGAAGCTATCCAGTACTTTATTTACTACACGGAGGAGGTGATGACCAAACCGGTTGGGTACAATTTGGAGAAGTTTTACATATTACAGACAAGGCTATTCGCGAAGGTAAGGCTACCCCAATGATCATTGTAATGCCCGATGCAAATACTGGAAAGAGAGGATATTTTAACAGAGGGGACTGGCGCTATGAAGATTTCTTTTTTGAAGAATTTATGCCTTATGTGGAAGCTAATTATCGTATTAAAGGGGAAAAGCGATTTCGTGCTGTGGCAGGCCTTTCTATGGGGGGCGGTGGTTCTTTTATGTACGCTTTACATCATCCGGAGTTATTCTCTTCGGCCTGCCCTTTAAGTGCTTCCGTTGGTCCACTTACAATTGATAAATTAAAAGAACGCTTAAAAGAAAGAGGAGAAACCTATTCTGAAGAAGAAATTAAAACTTATTTCAAACATCATAATGCTATTTCTTTGGTTGAGTCTATGCCGGCTAAAGACATTAAGTCGGTTAGGTGGTTTATTGATTGTGGAGATGATGATTTTTTATATGAAGGAAATAGTCTTGTTCATATTGCAATGAAGAAAAAAGATATTCCTCATGAATACAGAGTCCGGGATGGCAGGCATAGCTGGACCTATTGGAGAGCATCACTACCAGTGGTATTAGAATTTGTATCTGATGCATTTCATCAATATTAATCAGGAAGAATATGAAATTAAAAAATACTCTTATGGCCTTATTTTTTATTACCGTTATGAATGCACAGGAAAAGTACCCTCAGGACCTGCCTTATTATCAGATTCCGGACTATCCGGATAGTTATACGGCAGGAACTGTAGTTGCCCGAATGATAGATGGTTTGGGATTTAGGTATTATTGGGCAACTGAAGGATTACGGCCTGAAGACCTGGCCTATAAGCCTTCGGAAAGCAATAGAACTATTGATGAAACCTTAGATCACCTTTATAGCTTATCACGCGTCGTGTACAACTCCGCAGTAAAGGAAATAAATGATAGAACACAACCCAGGGAAGAAGCACTTTCTTTCCAGGAAAAAAGAAAGCGTACTTTATTAAATTTTAAAAAAGCCAGTGAAATTTTTATTACTGTTAAAGATCTAAATGAACATCTGGTGATCTTTAAATCCAAATCAGGCACATTTGAAAACCCTTTCTGGAATCAGATAAACGGGCCTATTGAGGATGCTATTTGGCATAGCGGTCAGATAGTGGCTTTGCGCAGGGCATCGGGTAACCCAATAGATCCGAAAGTTAATGTTTTTAGAGGCAATAGAAGGTCAGAGTAAAAATAAAGTATTAGGGGGTAATGGATTTCTTAAGGATTTCACTAATTTGCTGAAAGGATTTGGACCTTAATGGGACTATTTATTCATGAGGAAACAGGACATTATCCGATGCTCAATAATGCTATATATACCATTAGCCCTTTTGTGAAATGTAGAAATCTGTAAGTAAAATATATCCGAGATATCAGGATGATTATTATCGATTCAATTAAACACTTTAAATAACAAAAAAATGAAAAAAATTCTTCTGCCAATAATTGCGCTTTTATTGCTTAGTTTTAGTCTCTCAAGTTCTAAAATTACGGATCAGGAAAGAGTAATAGGAGCTCTTGAATTGACTAAAACACAAGTTCATATGCTGGAAACCCTTAACGGACTAAGTGAGGAACAGTTGAATTTCAAAAGTAGCTCTGAATCATGGTCCATTGCCGAATGTGTTGAACATCTGGCCATTTCCGAAAATGCCTTTGACCAAATGCTTCAGGAATCCTTAAAAACTCCTGCTGATCCGTCTAAGCGCGCAGATGTAAAAATGACTGATAAAGAGCTTATGGCATTAATTAGAAATCGTGATAACAAAGTAAAAACCTCTGAACCTTTTGAGCCATCCGGAAAATTCGGATCCTATGAAGAAAGCCTGAAAGTATTCCAATCAAAAAGAGTAGAACACATAGTCTATATGGAGACTACAGATGATGATTTGAGAAATCATTACGGGCAATTGCCTTTTGGCACCGTTGATGCCTTTCAAATACTTATGTTCATGTCTGGCCATACTGAACGACATGTAAGGCAAATGGAAGAAGTAAAGGCTGATAATAACTTTCCTGAATAATAATATTTTCGTCATATAAAAAAGGATAATTACTATGCCCTTTTTCCATTTTATTAGGAGAGGGCATACCCTTTTAAATGGTATTGCTTATTTTTAAAGCGATGACATTTCTGACCTTCATTCTTTTTACGAGCTTCGTTGCCTTATATGCTACCTGGAAACTTCGACGGGATAAATTAAATACCAAAGACGGTTATTTTCTGGGAGGAAGATCTCTTACAGGAGTGATTATAGCCGGATCATTGCTTTTGACTAATATTTCCACCGAACATCTTGTTGGAATGAATGGTTCAGCCTATAAAAATGGGGCCATCATAATAGCTTGGGAGGTTACCTCGGCTTTGGCGCTTGTAATTGCGGCTTTATATTTTGCACCTCGGTACCTAAAAATGGGTCTGACAACCATTCCTGAATTTTTGGAAAAACGATTTGATGGCCTTACCAGAACTCTGGTAGCACTATTGCTTATAATATCTTTTGTAGCTACACTTTTGCCTATAGTACTTTATACCGGAGCATTAAATATAGAAGCTATATTTGAAATCTCAGAACTGCTTAATGTAAATCAGAAAGAAGGAATTTGGATAACTATACTAATTGTTGGAGGTATAGGTGCTCTTTATGCCATATTTGGCGGTCTTAAAATGGTTGCATATACAGACACCATAAACGGGTTTGGCCTCCTTCTGGCCGGTTTACTTGTTCCTATATTGGCACTTTGGAGTATTGGCGATGGAAATTTGGCAGAAGGAATAAGCAAAGTCTTTGAGAAAAACCCGGGTAAATTTAATGTTATAAGCCACGAAACGGGGGTTGGGCCAGGATCTCGGTCGGCCATATTGCCCTTTGAAGTAATCTTTACAGGTTTAATGATAAATCAGATCTATTTCTGGACCATGCACCAGTCAATTATTCAGAGGGTGCTCGGGGCTGTAAATCTTAAGGAGGCTCAAAAAGGATTGTTGTTTACAGGGCTGTTGAAAATCCTGGTTCCTTTGGTAATAGTGCTTCCAGGCCTTATTGGTTTCTACTATTTTGGGGAGGAATTTTATGACAATCCTGATAGTGTTTACCCTAATCTTGTGAAAATGGTATTACCAGACTGGTTAACAGGATTCTTTGTTGCAGTTATGATGGGGGCCATACTCACTACTTTTAACAGTGCTTTAAATAGTGCGGCCACAGTTTTCAGTCTGGGTATTTTTAAACGCTATATCCAAAAAAATGCCGGGGAAAAAAAACTAGTACGTATAGGCAAATGGACCTCAGCTATACTTGCGATCTTCGCCATTGGAATAGCTCCTTATGTAGCCAATGCCCCTGAAGGACTTTATCAATTATTGCAGCAACTTAACGGCATATTCTTTATCCCGATTGCAAGTGTTATTATAGCGGGATTTTTACTGCCAAATGTTTCCGCTACAGGAGCAAAAGCCGGCCTGTTCTTTGGTTTGCTATTTTATGTCATGAGTTACTTTATTCTGAAAGTTGATCTGCATTTTGTTCATATATGGGGAATTGAATTTGTACTAAATATTTGTGTGATGCTTTTAATATCACAGTTCTTTCCAAACAAGGAAACTTTTGTCATTAAAGATGCAGGAATATTAAACCTTAAACCGTGGAAATTTGCAGTGCCTTTTAGTCTGTTTTTAGTAATATTCACTATTATTTTGTACCTTTTACTTGGAAATGTTTAGTATGGAAAAGGTATTTAGAAATTATAATGCTATTGATGTAAATGCCGCAGTGCGAGGACATTATCGCAAAATGCGGGAAAAACAAACCTATGAATATGTTCTAGGAATGCATCAAAAATATCTGAAGTTTAATAAGCCCATGAACCTATGGGATGCTATGATACATTTAAATGACCTGATTGATGTAAGCGATCCTGATTTGGATCTACCTAATGTACAGCATCTTATTCAAAGTGCCGAGGCGATAAGAGAGGATAAGCGACCAGACTGGATGCAATTGGTTGGCCTGATACACGATTTAGGGAAAGTAATGTTTCTTTGGGGAAGTGATGAAGATGGAACAAGTCAGAATGAACAATGGGGAATGGTTGGTGATGTTTTTGTAGTTGGTTGTGCGCTGCCGGAATCTTGTGTATACCCCGAATTCAATCAACTCAATCCGGATATGAAAGATTCCAGATATAATTCTGAATTAGGAATATATGAAGAGCATTGTGGTCTGGATAATCTTACTCTTGCATGGGGACATGATGAATATCTATTTCAGGTATTACAGCACCATAAAGGAAACCTAATCCCGGAAGCCGGAATGGCCATGATAAGGTATCATTCCTTCTACCCATGGCATAGCGGAGGAAGTTATACTACTCTACTTTGTGATAAAGACAAAGAATATTTAGGTTGGATAAGAGATTTCAATAAATATGATCTCTATACCAAATGTAATAAAACCTATGATCTGGAAGAGATTAAGGATTATTATTTACCCATAGCTGAAAAATACCTGGGAACAGGTCCAATTTACTGGTAGTGCCTGTGTTGAAAGAAAATGACCTCCAATAGCGTGTTAAATAACTTGACGACTTACGTTTTTATCATAATTACCGGTATTATTGGATTCTTCGCAAATATTAAAGTTCAAACGAAATAAATTATGTTTTGAGTATGAAATCGACATATTTCTATGCAAAAGTTATCTGTCTTGAAAAATTTATCAGGCACTATTTTTCAAAAAATATTATGATATATTAACAATATAAGATGATCAAAATCATTAAATTAGAGTAAAATGGGTTATAATTTTGCAATTAATACTCATAAAAAAACCTAGATCATGAAAAATATATTATTTCGCAAATACAAAAATGTTCTTTTATCTACACTAACGGGAATTATTTTGTTAATGGCATTGCCTGCAACACTCCAGGCATCCACATTCTTCCAGGTTAGTCCTCAGGAAGATACATCATATAAACAGTTAAAAGGAGAGGTAGTTGACGGTCAGAATAACAAACCACTTGTATTTGCCACCTTAACCCTGGAAGGAAGTAATATTAGCACAATAACAAATACCGAGGGTAAATTTTTATTAAAAATCCCAAAAAGCATCAAACAGGGTAATATTATTGTAGCTTTTTTAGGATATAAAACTACCGTAATTCCTTTAGATCAATTGAAGGAAAATAATAATAAAATTGCCTTGGCTGTCTCAATCACTAAATTAGATGAAGTTGATGTTGTTATTCCTAAAAGTGCCCGTAATCTGGTAAAGGAGACACTGAGAAAAAAAGGAGAGAATTACTTTGGGGATCCCACGCTTATGACAGCATTTTACAGGGAAACTATTAAAAAACGAAAGAGAAATGTATCTCTTTCTGAGGCAGTGGTGAACATTTATAAATCTCCCTATTCCTCAGGGCAAAAAGATGCTGTACAACTCTATAAAGCCAGAAAAAGTACAGATTACAGCAAACTGGACACCTTGGCACTCAAACTACAGGGAGGGCCGTTTAATGCTCTTTATGTAGATATTATGAAGTATCCGGAATATATCTTTAATGAAGTTACCATGGAGGATTATGACTTTAGTTTTGAAAGAACAACAAGGATTAATGACAAATTGATTTACGTAATAAAATTTAAACAACGTCCTGGGATAATTGATCCTCTTTATATGGGAAATTTATATATCGACGCCGAAAACAAGATTCTTACCAGTGCCATTTATTCTTTAAATATTACAGATAAGGAAAAGGCTAGTAGGATGTTTGTTAGAAAAAAACCCCGCAATGCCAGAGTTTATCCCATGGAAATTGCCTATAGAGTGGATTATAGGGAAAAAAACGGAAAATGGTATTATGGATATAGTAACGTTCTTTTAGAATTTAAAATCAACTGGGATAAAAAGCTTTTCAATTCCGTTTATAGTATGAGCGCAGAAATGGCGGTAACGGATTGGGAAAAAAATATTGATGGTCAGGTTCCTAAAGTTAAGGATCGATTAAAATCTTCCATTATTCTTAGTGAGGCTGCTGTTGGTTTTACAGATCCTGATTTCTGGGGAGAATACAATATCATAGAACCCGAAAAATCTATTGAATCTGCTATCAAGAAAATACAGCGACAGTTAAAAAAGTCTAAGATTGACGGGGGGGAATCAGAACCTTGAAAAAGGAATGAAAACTATTTTTTTAATCGGCCTCATTTGGGGCCGATTTGAGTTTTATGAAATAAGGAATAGCCTATATTGAAAGTACAATAATCCTGGGGTTATGAACAATTGTTTATAAAATAAGTTCATAAACTGTTGATTTTAAATTTCTTATAAAATTTGATTATTGCTCAAAAATGATGTATATTTATTTTATGGTTTAAGGGATGTGCCTGTCTAGGGTAAATCATTAAAATCATTATAGAGTTGACGTTCTGTATATTATTGTTTAGTCTTAAAATTAGATTAGGGTAATTTATTACCAGATTTTAACAAGAGATGAGCGTAACGAAGGAGAGCTGTAGTTTTCCAGAGGTATGTGGGTTTATTTACGTTAAATTTAGAACTTAGGTTTTATGTTTAAGATAGGTGAATTAAAACGATGAGAAGTAGCCTTCATGTGTTGCTTGGTTGAAAAATTAAGAACAAAGAAAGTTTCAAACGTTGATTTAGTTAGTCAAATGCAATCAATGGTTGCCGTACTGTACTCCGGTACAGAACAAAAAGTTTGCTAACTATTTCTAAAAAGCCATGTCAATGTACTTGTACAGTGATATGGCTTTTGTCTTTTATTATTTTCCCCTTACCTTTCTTTCACTTGATAAGCTAAATTAACTTAAAACTAAAGTTTAAAAAACGGTGGTTTTATGACCTGTTAAAATTGTATATTTGCTGCGCTTTAAACAAATTCACTTTAATTTATGCCCAGAATAATATACACTAAAACCGACGAGGCACCGGCTTTGGCAACCCAATCATTTTTACCCATTGTAAAGGCATTCACTAAAACGGCTGGTGTAACCATAGAAGTAAAGGACATCTCCCTGGCGAGTAGGATTTTGGCAACTTTTCCAGATTTTTTGGGCGAGAACCAACAAACCCCGGATGATCTGACTGAATTGGGTAATATGGCAAAAACTCCGGAAGCAAATATTATTAAACTGCCAAATATTAGTGCTTCAATTCCTCAGTTAAAAGAGGCAATTGAAGAACTTCAAAATAAAGGATATAAATTGCCGGATTTTCCGGATGAGCCAAAAACTGAAAAGGATTTTGAAATTAAATCCAGATATGACCGTATTAAGGGTAGTGCTGTAAACCCTGTATTACGTGAAGGCAATTCTGATAGGAGAGCTCCAGTACCCATAAAGAATTATGCTAAGAAAAATCCACATTCCATGGGTGCCTGGGATTCCAACTCAAAGACACATGTTGCAACAATGGAACATGGCGATTTTAAATCCAATGAAAAATCACTAACAATTGAAAAAGCCACTGATGTTAATATAGTTTTAAAGGCTACTGACGGTTCAGTAAACACTTTAAAAGAAAAAATATCTTTGTTGAAAGGTGAGATTATTGATGCAACAGTATTGAGTAAAACAGCACTACTTAATTTCCTAAAAGAACAACTGGTTGATGCAAAGGAAAAAGAAGTGCTCTTCTCAGTTCATCTGAAGGCAACAATGATGAAAGTTTCAGACCCGATTATTTTTGGTCATGTAATGGAAGTCTATTTTGCTGAAGTGTTTAGCAAGTATACAGAACTTTTTGAGGAAATTGGTATCAGTTCTAATGATGGCCTCGAAATGTTATTCGAAAAATTAGAAACCCTTCCCGAAAATAAAAGGACAGAAATTGAGGAAGATATAATGCAAGCTCTGCAAGATGGTCCTGATCTTGCTATGGTAAATTCAGAAAAAGGAATTACTAACCTCCATGTACCAAGCGACATCATTATTGATGCCTCTATGCCTGCTATGATTCGTACTTCGGGTCAAATGTGGAATACGGAAGGAAAACTCCAGGACACCAAAGCCATAATCCCTGACAGTAGCTACGCGGGTATTTATAAAGCTACCATAGATTTTTGCAAAAAGAACGGAGCTTTTGATCCCCGCACCATGGGAACTGTACCTAATGTTGGCCTTATGGCTCAGAAGGCAGAAGAATATGGCTCGCATGACAAAACCTTCGAAATTAAAAAGGATGGTTTTGTAAGTGTTATTGATAACCTCACCGGAGAAGAACTCTTAAAACATAAAGTTGAAACTGGTGATATATGGAGAATGTGTCAGGTTAAAGATGCCCCAATTCAGGATTGGGTCAAACTTGCTGTATCCAGGGCAAGAACTTCGGATACCCCTGCTGTATTCTGGCTGGATAAGGAGCGTGCTCATGATGCAGAACTGATTAAAAAAGTAAACAAATATCTTCCTGAAAGTGATACTTCAGGATTGGATATCAGAGTATTGTCGCCCGTAGAAGCTACAAATTTTACACTAAATCGGATTAAAGATGGCAAAGATACCATCTCGGTATCGGGGAATGTATTGAGAGACTATTTAACGGACCTGTTTCCTATTCTAGAAGTTGGAACAAGTGCTAAAATGCTTTCTATTGTACCACTAATGAATGGTGGTGGATTGTTTGAAACCGGAGCCGGAGGTTCTGCTCCAAAACATGTGGAGCAATTCCTTGAAGAAGGTCATCTGAGATGGGATTCATTAGGTGAATTTTTAGCACTTAGCGTATCTCTCGACTTTTATGGAAACAAAAATAATAATATCAAAGCTTTAGTTTTGGCCAAAGCACTGGATAAAGCCACTGAAGAATTTTTGGATAACGATAAATCGCCTTCAAGGAAAGTAGGTGAATTAGATACCAGAGGAAGTCATTTTTATTTAGGCTTATATTGGGCCAGGGCTCTTGCCAATCAGGAAGAAGATAATGATCTTAAAAATACTTTTACTAAACTGGGTAGTTCACTTGAAAAAAATTGCCAAAAAATTGTGGAAGAATTAATTGAGGTACAAGGAACCGCTCAGGATATTGGAGGTTATTATAAACCCGATCCCGTGCTTATAAGCAGTGCCATGAGACCAAGTAAAACCTTAAATTCATTATTAGAGCATATATGATTATAATTCAGTAATAAGACTAAAGACCTCAACAAATTCTGTTGGGGTCTCTTTGATTTAAAATACTGTTAACAATGTTTTGATTTTAATCTTAATGCATATTTTAGTGGAAAATTGCTTTAATGTACCAACACTTACGACTGTTCGTAATAACCATCTTTTTTCTTTCCTCAATTTGTCTCTTTTCACAACAAAAGTTTACCATAAGTGGGACAATCACAGAAGCCTCGAGCAATGAAACTTTAATTGGGGTAACTTTACTGGTCCCTGAAATAAATACCGGTGTTACTACAAATGATTATGGTTTTTACTCATTAACCCTTCCAGAAGGGGATTATCAAATTAGACTGAGTTATTTAGGATATCAGGACATCGTACAAACCATATCGCTAACCCAGGATCTCAGATTAAATTTTGGAATGTTTGAAGAGGTTGAACAATTAGATGAAGTTGTGGTAACTGAAGATGTAGAAAAAATTAATATTCGCAAGCCTCAAATGAGTGTGAATACGCTTTCTGTGCAAACTATAAAGAAAATTCCAGTGATTTTGGGTGAGGCTGATGTAATAAAATCTCTGCTTCTTTTACCAGGGGTTACCAGCGCGGGTGAGGCTTCTTCAGGATTTAACGTACGGGGCGGCGCAGCCGATCAGAATTTAATACTACTGGACGAAGCTACTATTTTTAACTCCTCCCATTTGTTTGGTTTTTTCTCTGTCTTTAATCCTGATGCTATAAAAGATGTAAAATTATTTAAAGGTGGTATTCCGTCCAGATATGGTGGCCGTGTTTCTTCTGTCCTTGAAATATTTCAAAAAGAGGGAAATAGTAATAAGTTTCATATGACCGGAGGTATAGGCGTGGTAGCTAGCAGATTACTTGCAGAAGGACCAATTGTAAAAGACAAGGCCGCCTTTTTAATTGGTGGCAGAGCCTCTTACGCGCATCTGTTTCTTCCTATTTTCGATGTTGCGAATAAAGCATATTTCTATGATCTTAATGCTAAACTTAATTATAAAATAAATGAAAGGAATAACATCTATCTTTCTGGTTATTTTGGGCGAGATGTTTTTAGCGTTTCAGATAGTTTTATAAACACATATGGTAATGGCGTAGTTAACTTTCGCTGGAATCACCTTTTCTCCAATAAATTATTTTCCAACCTCTCTCTGATTTACTCAGATTATTATTACGGTTTGGAACTTGATTTTGTTGGATTTAAATGGAATTCCGGTATTCAGAATTTTAATGTCAAGTATGACCTTAAACACTATCTGAGTGAAAAACTACGACTCAATTACGGAATAAATAATATCTACTATAAATTCAATCCGGGAAAAATAGTTCCAAACAGCCCCGAATCTGGAATTGTTGAAGAACAACTAATTGAAAAATATGCCAATGAATTTGCTGCATATATAGATGTAGAACATAGTGTGACCGAGGACTTAAGTTTGGAATATGGTTTAAGGTTTAGTTACTTTATGAGACTGGGGCAAGAAGAATTAAACGTTTATGAAAATAATAATCCTGTAATTTTTGACCCATTTCTACTTATCTATCGGGAAGCAGAACCAATTGGAACCATAAATCCAGACAGAGGGGAAACTCTGGCCTCGTTTGCAAATTTAGAACCGCGGATTTCATTGGCATATACTCTGAACTCTGATAATTCGTTTAAAGCCAGCTATACAAGATTAGCACAATACCTTCACTTATTATCTAATACCAGTTCACCTACACCTTTGGATGTATGGACACCTAGTGGTCCTTTTATTAAACCCCAGCTGCTGGATCAATATGCACTTGGATATTTCAGAAACATAAAAAACGGTGATTATTCATTTGAGACAGAAGTCTTCTATAAAGACATACAGAATAGAATAGATTATATAGACGGGGCGAATTTAATTGCCAATAATGCTATTGAACAGGTAATTTTAAATGGTACAGCCCGGGCATATGGCCTTGAATTGTTGTTTAGAAAAAACCTGGGGAAGTTTCAGGGTTGGCTTGCATATACATTATCACGGTCAGAACAAAGGACTCCGGGAAGACCTCCTGTTGAAGACAATGGCAGATCTAATAGGGAAACAGGCATTAATCTGGGACAATGGTATAGTACTCCATATGATAAAACACATGATATTTCGGTGTACGGAAGTTACACACTCAATAAGAAATGGACTTTCAATAGCAATTTTATTTATCAAACCGGACAGCCTACTAATTATCCTATAGGGCAGTTTGAGTTTCAGGGAATTGTTGTGCCCTATTATGGATTACGCAACCAGGAACGTTTGCCAGACTACCACAGACTGGATATATCTGCTACGCTGACTCCAAAGAAAAATGAAGGGAGAAAATGGAAGTCCGAATGGGTGTTCAGTATTTACAATGTATATAATCGGATGAACGCGGCGTCCATTAATTTCAGGGAAAATCAGGATACCGGCGTCAATGAGGCTGTACGTACTTCTATTTTTGGAATTGTACCATCAGTAACCTATAATTTTAAATTTTAATCTGTACTATGAAAAAATATATCTTTCTCCTGGCGATTTTGGCACTAAACGTTTCATGTGAAGAGGTTATAGAAGTCGAAGTTCCCAATGAGGAACCAAGGCTGGTAGTGGATGGACTGATACGGGTCGATATAGATGAACCTTATATACCTGTGGAAGTTAAATTATCTTTGAGCAGTGATTTTTTTAATAATAATACGCCAACCTCGGCAGAAAGTGTATTGATCCAATATGATGAATATGAAGATGGAACAATCATTAATTCATTTTTCTCGAATTTAGCGGAATTAGAGCCCGGATCGGGCATTTACACACCTGATCCTAATTTCTCCTCGGATCAAAGAATACCTACCAGCATCTTAGATAGGAATTTAGTTTTTAACCTATTAATCAGGCATGAGGGCAGGCTATATCTTGCGACTACAGAATATGTGCCAGCAGTCCCAATAGATTCATTAATTCAAGGAGATGGAACACTTTTCAATGATGATGAAACAGAAATAATAATAACGTTTACCGATGATCCTGACAGAGATAGTTTTTATCTTTTCGATTTTAGTTTTAGCGAATTTCTGGTCACAGAAGATGAGTTTTACAAAGGACAGCAATTTAGTTTTTCATACTTCTATGACCAAATTTTTGAACCTAATACGGAAATAGAGATCGGACTAATGGGGGCAGATCAAACTTTTTTTAACTATATGGATCTCCTGATTGAGCAAACCACTAATGATGCCGGTATTTTTTCCACCCCGGTAGCCACCGTTCGGGGGAATGTATTTGATATAACAGATATTGATAATATGGATTTATTTGATAATGTTGAGCAGCCCAATGTATTTCCATTAGGGTATTTTGCCATAGTTCAGGAATATAAGGATACCCTGGTTATCCAATAATGTAATCATTTTTTAATCATAGCATGGTAGTTAGCTATATATCCAATAGTAGTCCTTATCTTTTAATTTGATTCTTAAGAAACTTGGCTATGGCCAGTTCAATTAAACCAGACGCGTTATCTATACTATAGGAAAGTGGCATAGAAGTATCCCGTATTTCTATGACCTCAACATACCCCATTTCTTCTAAGTGTTTTGCATTTACCTCTGATACTCCACAAATTACAATGATCGGGATATTGTAACTTTTACCCAATTGACAAACCCCATGTATTAATTTCCCTCTTAAGGTCTGTTCGTCAATTTTGCCTTCTCCCGTAATAATAAAATCTATAGTAGTGGATTTTAAAATTTTATGAATTCCAGCTAGCTCGAATATAAAATTGGTGCCACTTATGAAATCTGCATTTAAAAACGTCTTTAAACCATAAGCCGCACCGCCGGCAGCTCCGGATCCGGGTATATCAGCATAGTCCTTTCCCATTTCCTTTTTGACAGTCGCATGCAAGTGTTTCAATCCTTTATCCAACAATTCTATGTCTTCTTTATTCGCACCTTTTTGGGCCGAATAAACGTAAGCTGCCCCTGTTGGCCCAAATAATGGATTGTCTACATCGTTCACAGCATAAATCTCCAAATTTTTATAATCTTTTAGGAATTCGGAAGGGTTTATAGTATTAATCTTAGATATATTTCCTCCTATCGGTTTCAGTAAATTTCCAAATTCATCCTGGAATGAAAATCCAAGCGCCGCTGCTATACCCAGACCTGCGTCGTTAGTTGCACTACCTCCCAAACCGATATATATTTTTTTTGCCCCTTTTAAAACTGCTTCTTTAATTTGAATCCCTGTACCAATTGTTGAGGTTTGCAAAGGGTCACGTTCCTCATTTCTCAATAATTCCAGTCCGGAGGCTTTAGCAAGTTCTATATATGCCTCTGCTGTTTGTTTGTTTAATAAATATTCGGTATTTATTTTTCTTCCTAAAGGGTCTAAGGTATTAACTTTAATGGTTTCTAATTGCATATAATGTCTTACTGAATCAAGAAAACCATCTCCCCCATCGGAAGCTGTAACCTTGTACATCTCCGCTTTGGGGAAAATAGAAGAAACTCCCCTCCCAATTGCGGCTATCACCTGTTTCGCGCTAAGAGATCCCTTAAATTTATCGGGGACCAGTAGAAAATTCATATGTTTTATTTAATGAAGATTTAAATAATTCCAATGGAAAATCTAATCTTAATTTTGGTTGATTCCTGAAATGTACATATCTGTTTATTCAACCCTTTTTGTATAAATATAGCGCAATATTCTTATTTTTAACCAGATCAATCTGGTATAGGCCAAATATGAAAACGAACAAAGAATTAATTATTAAAGGAATAAAATACCTTGCCTATACACTTGTACTTATGTTTACTGCACCTATTGTATTGTATCAGGCATTCAAAAATACCGAACATTCATTTTACCTTCCTGTACTCGTCGTTGGTTTCATTCTGGCCATTGGCGCCATAGCTATGGGTTTTTATAGTATTAAAATACTGATGGAAGGTATTTTTACCAGTAATAAATAGTCAATCAACAAAATATTAGGATTTTTAAATCTAATGAAAATCAATTAAGGATATTTTGCCTTCATATTCCTAAGATGCTATCTTTGCAAACTTAAATCCTCATACCAGCATATGATTAAAATAACACTCCCAGACGGGTCAGTTAAAGAGTATGAAAAAGGCACTACTCCTTTAGATGTTGCTAAAAGCATTAGTGAAGGTTTGGCCAGGAATGTTATTTCCGCAAAATTCAATGACACAGTGGTGGAAATGGTTTCATCTTTGAATGAGGATGGTAAACTTGTCCTTTATACCTGGAGCAATACGGAAGGCAAAAAAGCATTTTGGCACTCTTCCTCACATATAATAGCCCAGGCCCTGGAGGAGTTATACCCGGGAATCAAACTTACTATTGGCCCTGCTATTGAAAATGGGTTTTATTACGATGTCGATTTTGGAGAGCAATCAATTTCTGAAAAAGATTTTCCGGCTATTGAACAAAAAGCTTTGGAAATTGCCCGTGGAAAACACGAATTTAAAATGCGTTCAGTTTCCAAGAAGGATGCGTTGCAATTTTATAAAGACCAGAGTAATGAATACAAGGTAGAGCTAATTGAAAATCTTGAGGATGGCAGCATTACATTTTGTGATCATGATACTTTTACCGATTTATGCAGGGGAGGTCATATCCCAAATACGGGCATCGTTAAGGCGATTAAAATAATGAATGTTGCAGGAGCCTATTGGCGGGGCGATGAGAATAAAACGCAACTCACACGTGTTTACGGCATTTCTTTTCCTAAGCAAAAAGAACTAACAGAATATCTGGAATTACTTGAAGAAGCCAAGAAAAGAGATCATAGGAAGTTAGGTAAAGAATTGGAATTATTTACATTTTCTAAAAAAGTAGGACAAGGTTTGCCTCTTTGGCTTCCAAAGGGTGCTGCTTTGCGAGAACGTCTTGAAAACTTCCTAAAGAAAGCTCAAAAAAAGGCTGGTTACGAAATGGTAATTACTCCACATATTGGGCAAAAAGACTTGTATGTTACTTCCGGGCATTATGATAAATATGGAGAAGATAGTTTTCAACCAATTCATACCCCTAAGGAAGATGAGGAATTTTTGTTGAAACCAATGAATTGTCCCCACCATTGCGAAATATTTAATTCTAAACCGTTGAGCTATAGGGAACTCCCAAAACGTTTTGCTGAATTTGGCACGGTTTATCGTTACGAACAAAGTGGCGAACTTCACGGACTTACACGGGTAAGGGGTTTCACTCAGGATGATGCGCATATATTTTGCACGCCAGATCAGTTACATCAGGAATTTATTAATGTGATTGACCTTTCACTCTATGTTTTAGGCTCATTAGGCTTAGAAAATTTTACCGCTCAGGTATCCCTAAGAGATCCGGAAAAGCCTGAAAAATATATTGGTTCGCTAGAAAACTGGGATAAAGCGGAAAAAGCGATCATTAACGCCGCTGAAGAAAAAAACTTGGATTTTGTAATTGAAAAAGGTGAAGCCGCTTTTTACGGTCCTAAATTAGATTTTATGGTCAGAGATGCCCTTGGAAGAAACTGGCAATTAGGCACAATTCAAGTGGATTACAATCTTCCAGAGCGCTTTGAACTTACTTATAAAGGCAGTGACAATGAGACACACAGACCTGTTATGATTCACAGGGCTCCTTTTGGCAGCATGGAACGATTTGTAGCATTGTTACTCGAACATACCGGAGGAAATTTTCCATTATGGCTCACACCAGATCAGGCTATTATTCTGCCGGTAAGTGAGAAACATGAAAAATATGCGGAAAAAGTTTTAAATTCATTGGAAAATGACGAAATTCGCGCGCTCGTTGATGTTAGGAACGAGACTGTAGGGAAGAAAATACGGGAGGCGGAAATGAATAAAATACCATTTATGCTTATCGTAGGTGAAAATGAAGAGGAACAAAATACAATTTCGGTCCGTAAGCACGGGGGTGAAGACTTGGGTATGCTTAGTCTAAAAGAATTTGCAAACTTGGTCGAAAAGGAAATAAGTAGTACATTAAAGTCGTTTTAAGAATAATAAAGTTTAATTAAATATATAAGCCATAGCAATACGAAGAAGATTTAGGCCCCAACCTAGGAGGGAAAACAAGAATCCTCATAATATTAATGAAAAAATTTCATCACCAAGTGTTCGCTTGGTAGGTGATAATGTTGAAGTGGGAGTATATCCCATTGCTAAAGCAATTTCTCTGTCTGAAGAACAGGGTCTGGATTTGGTGGAAATTTCCCCTAAAGCGGATCCACCGGTATGTAAGATAATAGATTACAAGAAATTCCTTTACGAGCAAAAAAAGCGAGAAAAGGTAATGAAGGCGAAAGCCACCAAAGTAATCGTAAAAGAAATTAGATTTGGCCCCAATACGGATGATCACGATTATGAATTTAAAAAGAAACATGCCGAAAAGTTTCTTAAGGACGGTGCTAAATTAAAGGCCTATGTTTTTTTTAAAGGAAGATCTATAGTTTATAAGGACAAGGGTGAAATACTCTTGTTGAGGCTAGCGCAGGAATTGGAAGAATATGGCAAGGTGGAGCAGATGCCTAGACTTGAAGGAAAGCGAATGACAATGTTCATAGCTCCTAAGACAAAAAAATAAGAAAGAAAAGAAGCGAGATTAATAAACAAATAGGAAGAAAATGCCTAAGATGAAAACAAAATCCAGTGCCAAAAAGCGGTTTAAGCTTACAGGGTCTGGTAAAATTAAAAGAAAGCACGCTTTTAAGAGTCACATTTTGACAAAGAAATCTAAAAAGCGCAAGCTAAAGCTAACGCATGCGACATTAGTACATGACTCTGATGTTGCGAATATAAAGGGACAATTAGGTTTAAAATAAATTGTTCTTTAGGTAATTAGTATTAACCGTGGAGTTGGGCTTATAAAAGTGTTTTTAGAATAATTCTTTGAACCGCCTACTACAAAAAATGTAAAAAAATGCCAAGATCAGTAAATTCAGTCGCTTCCAGAGCCAGAAGAAAAAAGGTGATGAAGCAAGCCAAAGGTTACTTTGGAAGACGTAAAAACGTCTGGACAGTAGCCAAAAATGCGGTGGAAAAAGCAATGGTATACGCTTATAGAGACCGAAGAAATAAGAAAAGGAATTTCCGTGCACTATGGATCACGCGTATAAATGCAGGTGCAAGATTACATGGAATGACTTATTCACAATTTATGGGTAAAGTAAAAGCCAATAAAATAGAACTTAATAGAAAAGTACTGGCAGATTTGGCCATGAACCACCCAGATACCTTTAAAGCCATTGTAGATAAGGTAAAATAGTAAAAAGAATTCTCGCTTTAAAGCCCTGACTAAAACCGTCAGGGCTTTTTTTATACTATATACAAAAAGTTAACTGCCAAAACAGCTGAGGATCAAACTACGACCCGAAGCGTTATTTCTGTGTTCACATAAATATACCCCTTGCCAAATGCCAAGATTTAGCTTTCCTCTGCTAATCGGAATTTGAATTGATGACCCCATTAGAGAAGCTTTTATATGTGCAGGCATATCATCTGAACCTTCATAGGTATGCACATAATATGGCGCATCTTCCGGTACCATGATATTCATATGTGCTTCAAAATCTGAACGCACCGTGGGGTCAGCATTTTCATTAATAGTTAAACTTGCAGATGTATGCTTTATGAACACATTCAGGATCCCTATCTTAATCCCTTGTAATTCCGGAAAACTTTCTTTAATAATCTCCGTAATTAAATGAAATCCTCGCTTATAGGGTTTTAACCGTATTTCTTTTTGATAAATATTCATCTCAATATAATATGTTAGTGTAAAACTTTATGAAATTTACTAGTAATTTAAACATAAAAAATACCTTTGCGCTCAATAACCGGAGATATGAATTTATCGGCAATTAAAATGGTAGTTACAGATATGGATGGAACGCTTTTAAATTCCAGACATGAAGTGAGTCAGCATTTTTTTGAATTATATGAGGAATTGAAAAAAAAGGAAATCCTTTTTGTGGCAGCCAGTGGCCGTCAATACAACAGTATTGCCGAAAAACTAAGTCAAATACAAAGTGAAATAATTATCATCGCGGAGAATGGTGGATTGGCTATACACAATGACCAGGAACTGATTTCAACTCCCTTGGATTCAATTTCAAAAAATACAATTCTGGGGATTTTGGGTCAGATTGACGGTGCGTTCCCCGTATTATGTGCCAAACATAACGCATATATACATGGTGACTCTCCAAAATTTATCGATACTCTTAAAGAATACTATACCAAATATGCAATTTTAGAAGATTTGCAAAAGTTTGATGACGAAATAATGAAGATTGCTGTATATCACTATGGGGGCTCGGAAAAATATATATATCCGCTTGTAAAACACCTGGAAGGGCAACTTAAAGTCAAAGTCTCCGGAGAAAACTGGGTAGATTTATCTCATATAAATGCGCATAAAGGTTTTGCATTAAAGAAGATACAGGAGCAACACGGCATTGGTCCTGAAGAAACTCTGGTATTCGGAGACTACAATAACGACCTGGAAATGCTTGCCCGGGCCAAATACAGTTTTGCTATGGCTAATTCGCACCCAAATGTTTTAAAAGCAGCAAATTACATCACCTTGAGCAATGATGAATTTGGGGTAGAGCATATCCTGAAAAAACTAATAAAGGATAAAAATTAGGTCTTTTGTTTCTTCTTGCGTGCTGCCGGAAACAGAACATTGTTTAAAATAAGTCGGTAGCCTGGGGAATTTGGATGAAGTTCCAATTCAGTTTTAGGATCCCCTACCCTATGCTGGTAATCTTCCGGATCATGTCCTCCATAGAAAGTGAAAAATCCTTTACCCTTTATACCATGAATATAACGTGCCTCTCCATTAATTTTATTTTCCCCTAAAACGAGAACAGTTGCCTTAACTTCATCTCTGGCAAATGCCGTTGTCTGTCCCATAAAACCTTTAACTAAGGAGGTATGATTCTGGCATAACATAGTTGGAACAGGGTCCCATTTTGCCGAAAAATCCATCAAGCTAAAATAATCAGTTTCCTTTGCAACATTGCTCCGTTTACTGGTCATATCAATAGATGAAAATTCATAGCGTAATGGGTTTCTTTCTAATGTAAAATTAGTAAAGGCAAAGGTCTTTTTTAAATCCAGCTTGCTTTGATAATCAGCATCTGATGGATCCCCATCAAACATAGGTTCGCAAATATCAACTCCATCCGCAGCGAGAGCAATATCGAAACTATCCGTTGCAGAGCACATCGCGAACATAAATCCTCCCCCTATTACATAATTTCTTATTTTAAGTACAACCGCTCTTTTCTCTTCTGAAACCTTACTGAATCCAAGTTTTGCCGCTAAGGCCTCAGCTTCTTGTTTCCCTTCAATATACCATGGAGCTGCTCTGTAAGCCCCATAAAATTTGCCGTATTGCCCTGTAAAATCTTCATGATGTAAATGAAGCCAATCATATAAAACAAGTTTATTATCAAGCACTTCGTCGTCATAAATAGTGATATAAGGAATTTCAGCATAAGTCAATGCCATGGTTACTGCATCATCCCACGGCTGATTATTCTTGGGTGAATAGACCGCTATTTTTGGTGCTTTCTCGAGAATCACCGCTTCCTGATTCTTAGACGGACTACTTATCCCATCCAGAATTGATTGCGTCTGTCCGTCCGACAAGATTTCATAGGTAACACCCCTAATCTGGCACTCTTTCCTGATATTTTCGCCATCAGGTAATAAAAATGAACCTCCCCTGTAGTTGAGTAACCATTGTACTTTTTGTTGTTTGGTTAATACCCAGTAAGTAATACCGTAGGCCTTTAAATGGTTTTCCTGACTTTCCGCATCCATTGGTATTAGAATTGTAGAAGCGCTGGATTGAAAGGAAGTCAAAAAAAGAAATAGAATTATAATCAGAAAGGTAGTAGTGGCAGGCTTTCTAAATTGGGGTAAGCAGGTTTTAAAAAGGTACATCATTGTCATCCGGGTCTAAATCGGGATCCTCATTCATAGTACTTCCAAAAGCCTCTTCGGCGTTGGGAAGGTTTTTTGTAATGAATGGATTATCCCCATCTATATTCATCTTTGACTGAAACTCAAATGGCGAATCAAAGTCATCCAAGTTATCAAATTTACCCAGTTGTGCAATGAACTTTAACCTAATATTATCTAAACCACCATTCCTGTGTTTAGCTACTATAAACTCCGCCTGTCCTTGAGTAGGTGTTCGTTCCTCATCATCCCACTCATCAATTTTATAATATTCGGGGCGATAAATGAAAGAAACGATATCCGCATCCTGTTCAATAGCACCAGATTCCCGTAGATCCGACAATATAGGTCTTTTACTACCCCCACGCGTTTCCACTGCCCTTGACAGCTGAGACAAGGCAATTACCGGAACATTTAATTCTTTTGCCAGTGCCTTTAAATTTCTCGAAATAGTCGAAATTTCCTGTTCTCTATTTCCACCTTTTTGGCTGCCACCCGCTGTCATTAGTTGCAAATAATCAAGAACTATTAGTTTAATATTATGTTGTGATGCTAATCTTCTCGCTTTTGCCCTAAGATCAAAAATGGATAGTGAGGGCGTATCGTCTATAAATAAGGGAGCTTTTTCAAGTGCTTTTACTTTTACATTTAATTGTTCCCATTCATGTTTTTCCAGTCTTCCCGTTCTAAGTTTATCGGATGGCAAACCGGTTTCTGAGGATATCAGCCTGGTAATTAATTGAACCGAAGACATCTCCAAAGAGAAAAAGGCTACAGGGATATTGGAGTTGACAGCCATATTTCTAGCCATTGACAGAGTGAGCGCAGTTTTACCCATACCCGGTCTAGCAGCTATAATTATCAAATCACTTGGCTGCCATCCAGAGGTAAGTTTGTCTACCTTATCAAAACCGGAAGGAGTTCCGCTTAAACCATCTTTATTTGATATTTCTTCAATTTTCTTTTTTGCCTGAATCACCAGGTTTTGAGCTGTTTCAGCAGAGCGCTTTAAATTCCCCTGGGTAACTTCATATAATTTTGCTTCCGCGTTGTCTAAAAGGTCAAAAACATCGGTAGAATCTGTATAAGCGTCCTCAATAATTTCACTTGAAATCTTAATTAGGCTACGCTGAATATATTTTTGAAGAATAATCCTTGCATGGAACTCAATATGTGCAGATGAAGCTACTTTTTGAGTCAATTTTATTAAATAAAAATCTCCCCCCACGGCCTCAAGTCGCTCATCCTTCCGTAGTTGGCTAGAAACGGTTAATAAATCCACCGGTTCTGAACTTTCGAACAATTTAAAGATAGATTCGTATATATAGCGATGTGCATCTTTATAAAATGCATCAGGATGTAAAATATCAATAACCTCATCCACACCTTTCTTATCAATCATCATTGCGCCAAGCACAACCTCCTCTAAATCAACAGCTTGAGGAGGTATTTTACCCTTCTCAAGGTTGATGATTGCCGGCTTGCCTATTTTATGACCAATAATTGGACTAGGTTTTTCCATGGGTGTAAAAGTATGCAATTAACCTTAAGTTAACTTTAAATTAAGCTTTTCGGATATCAACCGTTAATTAACAATTTGTATGTTGATAAGTTACGAAATTGTGTTGATAACGAAAAAAATCCGAAGAATGAATTCCCCGAATTTTCCTTATCCTGATAAAAACGCTGATTAGCCGTTGAATACACCCATATTTGCGTATTTATTCATTCGGGCAGTAACTAATTCTTTTGGTGATAACTTTTTGAGATCATCATAATTCTTAGAAATTTTATTTTTTATAATTTCAAACGTTTTTTCTCTATTACTATGAGCACCACCAGCTGGCTCGCGAACAATCTCATCAATTATTTTTAATTTTTTCATGTCTGTCGCGGTAAGTTTTAATGCCTCAGCCGCAATTTCCTTGTACTCCCAACTTCTCCATAAAATTGAAGAACAGGATTCCGGTGATATTACAGAGTACCATGTATTTTCGAGCATCAATACCTTGTCACCTACTCCTATTCCCAGGGCACCACCGGAAGCACCTTCTCCTATTATCACTACAATAATTGGCACTTTAAGGCGGGTCATTTCAAGTATATTCCTGGCTATAGCTTCCCCTTGTCCTCGCTGTTCTGCTTCAATACCCGGATAGGCACCGGGCGTGTCTATTAAACTAACAACAGGGATTCCAAATTTTTCAGCAGATCTCATGAGCCTGAGTGCTTTCCTATATCCTTCAGGATTAGCCATCCCAAAATTCCTGTACTGCCTGGTCTTTGTATTATATCCCTTCTGTTGGCCAATAAACATATAACTTTGATCCCCAATTTTACCCAGACCACCTATCATTGCTTTGTCATCTTTCACATTCCGATCACCATGTAATTCCAAAAAAGTATCCCCACAAATGGCTTTAATATAATCCAAAGTATAAGGTCTGTTCGGATGTCTTGAAAGTTGTACCCTTTGCCATGCGGTAAGATTTTTATAAATATCTTTCCGTGTTTCGTCTAATTTTTTTTCAATTTGCCGGCAAGTTTCAGTTACATCAACTTCACTCTCCTCGCCAATAATCTGGCATTTCTCCAATTGCTCTACCAATTCCTTAATAGGTAGTTCAAATTCCAAATATTCCATTATGAAAGGTTTTTGCCATTAATAAAGATAGCATTAGTTTGATTGTCTGAACAAATATAAAATTTTATGTCGTCTTATACATTAAATTAATAAACACATCACAAAAGCTTCCCTCCTGTTCCATTTTCAGGCTTTGATTTTCTTCTGTTC
>Ga0209013_10000975_pt1 | contig 26418 bp, 24 predicted proteins | sample Cruoilmetagenom2_FD_187291 | JGI IMG/M metagenome (GOLD analysis project Ga0209013, IMG submission 187291) | Oil polluted marine microbial communities from Coal Oil Point, Santa Barbara, California, USA - Sample 2 (SPAdes) (version 2) | ecosystem: Environmental > Aquatic > Marine > Oil seeps ...
TGTGTTGCCAAATTTAGCAAACAAAACTGGATGAGATGGTAATTGACGTCCCATTTCTAAAATATGTTCTTTATAGTTATGTCCTACTGCAAATATTTTTCCTGGTTTTGGAACAGGAGCGCCCACTTTTACTGTGTTTAACGCATGAATAAGTTTGATATCTCCTACTTGTTTGTTTGTTAATGCAAAGTCCGCTGCTTTTTTAGCAAGCTCCATTGTTTCTTTTCCGCCTTGTAAAAAGCCAGTCATGTCTGACGGTACAAATGCATCTGCAATTTCTTGTGCACGAATTTTGCCTTCTTGTTGCAATAATGTTCTGTAAGCTACATGTAGATCAACGACTTCCTCGTTAAAGATAGCCCCGATACTAGAAATTCCTTCACGTGTAAATGTAATAAGTTTCATTTTTTTGCCCTCCGGATAATCAGATATTTAATTTCATCTATAGATAAAAGTTTAGCTCATTTCTATTAAATTAATTCTTACTAGTTTCATAGAATTCAGCCGGAATTGATGCGAAATGTCTGCGATGATACAACATAGGATCCAGTTTCTCCATTTGAATGTCTGTCACGTCTCCGATTAACACAGTATGATCGCCTGCTTCTATAGCTTTAAACGTTTTACATTCAAGAACGGCGAATGCACCTTCAATAATCGGTAGTTGATTTTCTGAAAAGTCCCAGTCACACATACTAAAACGATCTACATTTTTACTTGAAAATGTTTTACATAATTCTTGCTGATTTCCTGCTAATACATGAATTGCAAACTTTCCTCCTTCTGTAAACGTTTTAAGTGTTGAAACTTTGTGATCAATGCTCCAAAGAACCATGAGAGGGTCCATAGATACTGAAGCAAATGAATTTACCGTTAATCCGACTGGGTTCCCATTACTATCAGTTGCAGTTATTACTGTAACTCCTGTTGGGTAATTACCCATAACTTCTCTAAAAAGCTGTTGATTGTCTGTATTTGTCATTGTTTTTGTCATTATAAACTCTCCCTTATTCTTAAATTTATTATCATTTAGGAATACCAACATTTTGTAACTACATCAGTAGATCCCTATACTATTTGCTGATTATACTACTCGTAAGATGTTCTTCTTTTACATATGTTTTTCTGGCTTTATTAGTAGAATATTTTTCTTGAACAAAGAATAAAGCAATTGCTCCAAGTATTCCTGGAATCGCAAATACAAGGAAGTTTTGATAAAAAGGTAGATTTATTGTAAGAAGTACTCCACCAATTAACGGACCTGCAATGGCCCCTAATCGTCCAATTCCTAATGCCCAGCCAAGGCCACTAGAACGCATTTCTGTTGGATAATATTGAGAAATATAGGCGTTGCAAATAATTTGTGTTCCTATTGTAGTAGCTCCGGCAATTCCTACAAGAACATATAATAAAACAATATTAGTAACCCAGCCAAGTAGAGTTAAAGAAACCGCAGCTGAAATAAAGAATACTAATAAAACAGACTTAGGATTCCATTTGTCTGCTAAGCGCCCTCCGAAGATAGCGCCGAAAATAGCACCAAAATTTAAAACTAATAAAAACATTAGTCCAGATACAGATAATCCAGCGCCATCCATTAGTTTTGGTAACCAAGTATTTAGTCCATAAATCATTAATAAACACATAAAGAAAGCAATCCAGAACATAATCGTACTAAGTGCTCGTCCATTTTTAAATAATTTACTTACAGATGATCCAACTTCTTCTGTTCTAAACTGTTCAAATGTTATGTTTTCGCGGTAAGTAAAAGAAGGATCTACTTTTGATAATATATTTCCCATTTCATTGGACTTATTTTTCATCAGTAAAAACCTAGGTGATTCCGGTAGGGTTTTATACATTATGGGAAGTGCTAACAGAGGAAGAGCCCCTATAAAGAATAAAGATCTCCAACCAAGTTCCGGTAACAAGAAGATAGCGAGACCTGCGGCTAACATTCCGCCTACTGAATATCCACTGAACATAATGGAAACTAATGTACTTTTAAGCGACTTAGGTGAATACTCCGTCATTAGCGCTATTGCATTTGGCATAACGCCACCTAAACCAAGACCAGCTATGAATCTATAAATTCCAAACTCAACAGGAGAACTGGATATTCCAATTAACCCGGTAAATAAACTGAATAAGGCAATACAAAATATAATAACGTTTTTTCTTCCCATTCTATCTGCCAATGGTCCAAAGATAAGAGCACCTAGCATCATACCAATCAAGGCAATACTTCCTAATGTTCCAGCTTGGTTGGGGGTTAAAGACCATTCTTCCATAAGTGAAGGAAGGATAGACCCATAAATAACCAGATCATACCCATCAAATATAATAATAAAAGCACACCAAAACAACACTAGACCATGAAACTTATTGAATTTTGATTGATCAATCTTTGTAGAAACGTTTATTGAACTCATAAATTTCCCCCTTTATCTTCTATAGTAGAAATACCATTCTTTTGTCGATATTCTTTACTTTCTAGTATTGTTGTTTATTCTATTTCCTCCTTCTTCTCCAAAAAATATGAAGAGATATTGTTATACAACAATGTCTGATAGACATTATTTGTATTTACTGAACTCAATGTATAAAGAGAAATTTAAAAAACCTTCCTTCTTTAATTGTTCACCATTAGTGAACAACATTTACTGTATGCGCTTACACATGTGAATTATAAACAAATTCTCATTGTATGTAAACAGAAATTTCTAAATTATATTGTTTTGACTTAATATTCGGTAAATTCTTAGTTGTTTTATGAGCGTTTTCCTATGTTCTATAACAGAAACACCAGTATGTAAATTGAGTTAAATAAAATTTATTTACAGAAAATTTAAAAAAGGCTTTACAAGTTTATAGAAAATTTGATATATTACAAACAGGGAAACGATAAGTGAACGTGATTCACGTATCGTTAACAAAAAATAGATGGGGTGGATATATATGAAAATTGGTTACTTTACTCTTACAGATAATCCAATAGAATACGGGGATACAAGAAAAGATCCAAATCAAATGATTTTAGACTTAGAGGAGCAATGTATCTATGCGGAAGAGTTAGGTTTTCACTCTGTATGGGTTCCTGAACATCACTTCAGTGCTCTAGGTGTATTACCATCACCAGCAATATTTTTAGCAAGTGTAGCTGCAAAAACAAAACGTATTAAACTTGCACCTGCAACAGTATTATTACCTGCTACTCACCCAGTTCGTGTGGCAGAAGAGTGGGCATTATTAGACGTATTAAGTAACGGTCGTGTAATTTTCTCAGCTGGTCGTGGATATGATAAACGTGAATATGATGTATTCGACATTGACTTCAACAAGAGCCGTGAAATTTTCTTTGAAGGTTTAGATATTGTACAAAAAGCTTGGAATAGTAAAGATGGTATGTTCTCTCATGATAGTGAAAACTTCTCATTCGAGGAAATCTTATTAACACCAAGACCTGTACAAGAACGCTTACCAATTTACGTTGCTGCATTCAGTGAGCCATCAATCCGTAAAGCAGCTGAAATGGGTGAAAATGTAATATTTGCACCATTCGCAGCAAATATGGTATTTGGTTCAATGGAAAATGCAATTAAAACATTCCACGAGGTATCTGCTGAAAACGGTTTCAGTGGTGGTAAAGCAAGCTGTTCATACTTCATCAATGTAACGGAAACACCAGAAGAAGAAGAAGAAACAAAACAACGTATGCTTAAATACTTCACTGGTCTAGTTCCAGCATTCCCAGAAGATCCATCAACTGCACCACCAAACATTCGCTATTTTGCTGAGATCGTTGAGAATTTAAAATCAATGACTACTGAAAAATTAAGTGATAAGAGCATTATCGTTGGAAATGCAGAATACGTAACTGAAAAATTAAAAGAAATTGAAAAAGCAGGCCTAGATGAAATCATTTTGTACTTCGATTTTGGAGGACTTTCTCATAAAGAAACGTTACTAGCTATGGAACGATTTGCTACGGGTGTAATGCCTCATTTTAATCAAGAAGAAGTAGCTTTAGTTAGATAATTTTGTACATGAGAAAAATGTAGGAATCTACGTTTTTCTCATGTTTTTACATAAAATACCTTAAAATAGCTAACCAAAAAAGGTAGCTTGGGCGGCTATTTTAAGGTATTTAAAAGTAACAAAAATTATAAGAATGTAGGTGACATGATGCAAGTAATAGACAACTTTACACAAACTATTTTAAACGGAGAAGTCATTCATGGAAGAAAAATTGGAAGAACAATCGGGTTTCCAACAGCTAATCTTAATGTCCATTTAGAAAATGAATTTTATCTTCCAAAAGGAGTTTATGCAGTCAAAGTGCATCATGAGAATGCATGTTATAACGGAGTGATGAATATTGGTATGAGACCAACTTTTAAAGATGAGAAGGAAGCGCTTTCTATTGAAGTACATATCCTTCATTTTAATCAAAATATTTATGGTGAACATTTAAAAGTAGATATTTTATATTTTATTCGCGAAGAACAGGCATTTAATTCGATTGAACATTTGATCCAACAGTTAAATCATGACATTGAACAAGTAAATACAAGGGTTCTTCACTAAAAATTATTAGTTAGTTTATTGAATGATACTTTGAAGGGGTGTTTTAGAATGGATTTTCAATCTGAAGAAATATTAAGTATGCCAGATTTACTTTTTTCAAAACTTTGTGAGGACTACTATGGCATTAATAGAGGAGTTTACAATACAATTGATTGTTGGTTTTATGAACAAGGGGGTAGTAACATCGTAAACCGGAGAAAAATGGTTCTCGCATTCTGCCAAATTTTTTGTCTATCCAAGGATAAGAAGGTGAAGTTTGGCTCTGGGGGATTATCTGAAAAACTGAATCTATTTTGGACACAATATACGCAAAGTTTCACTCATCAAGCAGTTTAAGTAATGTAAATAAATCAAATAAACCTAGGCGTATTTACGTCTAGGTTTTGAATTTTGTTTATATGATTTTCTCCTACACAAGCTTCCTGCAATAACTTTTTTTACTGAATAAAGTTAAATGATTTAATTCTCTTTACAAACATCAAGAAAAAGTTTTATATTTACATTTCTCTAGTTCTTACTATTTATTGTATACTGTTTTTAAAGTGAATATAAATATACAATCTAATTCAATAGGACAAAGTAGAGAGAAGGAGATTATTATGGTTGAGGAAGAAGCAAAAAGTCAAGGAATACAATCCATTGAAGTAGGCATTGGTGTGTTAAAGAAAATGGCCGAAGCAGGGAAACCACTTTCCATTACAGAAATAGCTTTATTATGCGACACATCAAAAAGTAAGCTACACCGTTATTTGACCAGTTTTGTTAGAACAGGAATGGTGGAAAAGAATACGGATGCAAAATATACACTCGGGACAGAAATCATCAGACTAGGCTTAAAGGCATCGCAAAAACTTAATATTACGGAGATAGCTGCGCCGCATTTAAAGTATGTAAAAGAAGCTTTGAATGAAACAGTGGCACTTGCTCTTTGGGGAGAAAATGGTCCGTTTTTTGTTAGCTGGGAAGAAAGCAATGGCCCTGTGAACATTGGTGTCAAAGTTGGCTCTCAAGTTAGTGTAACCAAAAGTGCTGCTGGACTAGTTTTTGCTGCATTTTTGCCAGAAGATGAAACTGAACAAACAGTTAATAAAGAATTATTTCAGTTTTCTATTGATTCGGAGGAATTCCAAAATACAATAGAATTTGTCAAAAAAAATGGATACGCTTTTGTTAAAGGTACTACAATTGCAGGAATAAGTGGAATAGCTGCACCTATTTTTGATCGTTCATCTAAATTGATTGCCACGCTTACAATCGTAGGTTTTGAAGGTTCATTAAATACTTCAGAAAGTTCGGAAGCAGTCCGTATATTAATAGAAAGATCCACTATGATTTCAGAATTTTTAGGATGGAATAGTAATTATACTAATTTCAGATGAAAAGAGCTCGAACAATCTGAGGTCTTTTCATCTGACTTTTACTAAATACCTGGTTGAGCTCCTCCATCAATCACAATTTCTGTACCTGTTATGGAAGGTACAAGATTAGAAGCAAGTAAAAGAACAAATGAAGCGATTTCATCTGGATCAACCATCTTACCAAGTGGGATTGAGGAAATGACTTCTTTTTCTTCTTCTTCAATTGTTATGCATTTAGCTGCTGCTCTTTGAATTGCAAGTCTACTTGCTCTTTCGGTAGAGGTTACTCCCGGAGAAATAGCATTAATGCGAACATTGTATTTAGCTAATTCTTTAGAAATTCCCTTTGTGAAGTTTATCAGTGCTGCATTTGCTGTACTTCCAGGTAAAAATGTAGGAGTTGGCGTTCTTCCTGCACTTCCTATAATATTAATTATTTTGCCGTCCTTTTGTTGCATCATATGAGGTGCAACTGCCTTGATCATCCGAATATACCCTAATAACTTTAAATTCCATGCTTGCATAAAATGTTCATCTGTTAAATCTAAAAATGAACCGGCTGGAGCTGAACCCGCATTATTTACAAGAATATCAATGTTTCCAAACTGTGAAATAGCAATATCTATAATTTTATTTGCAGTGTCAACTTCTGATAAATCACCACTAACTGGAATGATAGTTGGTCTATTTTTACCTATATTTATTTTTAGAAGTTTCTCTACTGCCTCTTCTAAGTGCTTTTGATTTCTTCCGATAATAATTACATTTGTGCCTTCTTCAACAAGTGCTTTGGCACATGCGAATCCAATACCAGCACTTCCTCCTGTTACAATTGCATTTTTTCCTTCTAGTTTTAAATCCAAGATTAATATCCCCTTTCCCTTAATTTAATTGCTCTCCAATATAAATAGATACTTCATATTCTTAACTTCCTTTAATTGTAACATGTTGTATTAATTTTAAAATAAGATATCTATAATTTTATAGGCATTGCTTAAAAATTTTCTTATGCTTTCAAATTAGAAAGAAATCGTAAATAAGTTAGAGCGTAATTTTTCTAATTGAGATAAAATGATAGTTAAAAGTTTCTATATTTGAATATTCAACTAAGTAAGAAGCAGGTAAGTATAGCGATGGATATATATATACTCTAGAAGGAAATTGAACAACCATCGAGGTTAAAAAGGTTCCCGGCGCTCTACCTTTAGGTAGTTACCAGAGAACAGGATTACTGCCCTGAAACTATTCTTTAGATTCACGAACCTCCTTTTTAAAAGGAGGTTCTTTAATTGACATGAAAATGAATATTTGCCAACATGGAAGATGGATTTAGTTATTTAGAACTAGAAAAATAAGGGGGGAAACGAACTTGAAAGATGTTTTTTCAATTGGGGAAGTATCGAAACTATTTCAAATTCAAAGCAGTGCTATTCGTTATTATTGCGATATCGGTTTACTGACACCGACTTATATAGACCCTGTAACGGGCTATCGATACTTTTCAACGGAGCATTTTGAAAGGCTCAATACAATTAAATATTTACAAAAGCTAGGACTGTCATTACTAGAAATTCAAACTTTTATAGACCATCGTGATCCTGTGCTTTTAATGAAGCAACTAGAAGCGCAGCGTGAGATTACGCATCAAAAAATTACAGAACTAGAAGAAATTAAACAAAAGATAAATAATCGACTGCAACAAATTGAAGAGGCACTTAGCCAACAGCATATTGGTGAAATTCGGGAGCAATTTTTCCCATCACGCAAGATCGTTGTGTTACGCCAAACAATTCCAAGCGGGGCAGATTTGGAGCTATCCATTCGCTTGCTTGAAAATAGTTCAAAACTACAATCAGCGGTGTTCTTAGGGAAAGTGGGAATGTCGATCTCAAAGCAAAAAATGAACCAACGCAAATTTGATTCGTACGATGCGATTTTTTTATTTGTGGAAAATGAAGTTGCCGAAATATCTGTGCAAGAAGAATTATTAGCAGGTTTGTATCTAACACTGCGCTTTCAAGGAACGCATGTTGATGCAGGTATATATTATGAACAGCTTTTACACTATCTAGAACAAAAACGATATGAAATAATAGGAGATTCCGTTGAAGTGACATATGTTGATTATGGTTTATCTAATAATACGAATGAATTTGTTACCGAAATTCAAATTCCCGTCAAGTGTTCTTGACCTTCAAGTTACTTGAAGGTTTATGATGAGGGCAGTAGAGGAGTGGTAATATGATTGGCACGATTGTGAATACAATAGCCATTTTAGTAGGAAGTGTAGCCGGAAGTTTTTTAAAGAAAGGGATTAAGGAAGAATACAAATCTGCTTTATTCACAGCAATGGGTTTTGCAGCTGTTGCTCTTGGTGTAAACGCTGTTGTACAGAACATGCCGAATAGTGCGTATCCCGTATTATTTATCGCTAGTTTAGCAATCGGAGGATTAGTAGGGACGATTATAGATATCGATGCAAAATTTCAACAGATTGTCGGTCGATTTTCGCAATCTGATTTAAGTAAAGGCCTATCAACAGCGATTTTACTTTTTTGTGTTGGGACTCTATCGATTTTAGGTCCAGTAGAAAGTGCTTTAAATAATAATCATACATATTTATTTACAAATGCTACACTTGATTTGGTGACATCGTTGGCATTAGCGGCAACATATGGTATTGGCATAGCATTTGCAGCTGTCGTGTTATTCGTTTGGCAAACTTCAATTTACATAAGTGCACAGTACATAGAGCCATTTTTAACGGATGCTTTAATGACGGAAGTATCAATTGTTGGAGGCATTTTAATATTAAGCTCAGGGCTATCGATTTTAGGGATTAAAGATAGTAAATCGTTAAATATGTTACCAGCTTTGTTAGTACCTGTGTTTTGGTTTGTAGGACTAGCACTTTTTACATAAAAGAAATAGGGAGTTCTATTTACGCTTAGACACATCATGTTTTCCAACATAGTGAGTAAAGGGATATTTTTGTAGTTTTTTTTCTAAGAAATAAGAAAGTATATAACTTTTCTACAAAGTATCTGTCTAGCGTAAGCCGCCTTGCCCCTCGGGGTCAAATGTGAAATCGCGTGCTCCTGCGCAAAGCTCGTCGCAGAAAACCTTGTGCGGTGGCTGAGGAACTGCCTCCTCGCAATTCCCCATTTGCTGCCTTACGCAGAGATAGGCGCTTGCGCTTTTCTTACTATAACTGTAAATTCTGATTTTTCGTTATATAATAATAGGTGGAGGTTGATAATATGAAAGCAATTCAAGTAACAGAGTTCGGTGGACCAGAACTATTACAATATAAGGAAATCGAAGACGTAATAGCAGGAAAAGGGGAAGTTTGCGTCCAATTACATGCTGCTGGGGTAAACCCAAGTGATGCATATACATTAACAGGTACCTATTCCTTTATTCCACAGTTACCTTATACACCAGGTGTAGATGGGGCTGGTATTGTAGAAGCAGTTGGAGAGGGGGTAACGAATGTTCGTGTTGGTGACCGCGTATTTATTGCTTCAATGAAAAAAGGGGGTACTGGCACCTTTGCATCGAAAATCGTTTGTGAGGCGGCTTCAGTTCACCCATTACCTGATGCTGTAACATTTGAGCAGGGAGCAGCACTAGGTGTACCCGCTACAACGGCTTACCGTGCACTGTTCCAACGGGCAGGTTTAAGAGAAGGACAAACCGTGTTAATTCACGGCGCAAGTGGTGGGGTTGGTCTGCTAGCTGTGCAAATGGCTAAAGCAGTAGGTGTTAAAGTAATTGGAACAGCTAGTAAGCCACAAGGAAAAGAATTAGTTAAACAAGCTGGTGCGGATATAGTTATAGATCATGTAACAGATGAAACAATTCAATCTGTACTTGACGTAACGGATGGCAAGGGACCAGATGTTATTATCGAATTTTTAGCGAACGTCAATTTAGAAACTGATTTAAAAATGATTGCGAAATTTGGTAAAATCGTTATCATTGGAAATCGTGGATCTATTGAAATCAATCCACGTCTAGCGATGCAAAAAGAATGTGATATTTTAGCAACGGCATTATGGAACACACCACGAGAAGATTATGTAAAATTGATTGAGGGTGTTGGTGACATGCTTGCAAGTGGTGCCTTACGTCCGATCATTGGTAAAACATTACCGCTTGAACAGGCAAGTGAAGCATTTGAAATCATTGCAAAAGGTTTCAGTAACGGTAAACTTGTTTTAACAATTAAATAACAAAAAAAGCACTCATTAGCTGAGTGCTTTTTTCAGAAGATAAGAAAGTATAAGAGTTTTCTTGATTTAGAACACAGTAGGTACAAATTTTTTCTGGATCACTTTGGACAGACTTTTTAGCTTACATAATTACTTAAAGGAAAAACAATAGTTGAGAAAGTGACGTAGTCACTTTCTCAACTATTCCTCTTTTTATTAATTGTGTAACTAACGACCGTCCGCCGCTCTTCAAAAATAATCGGAATCATTGTGTGGAAGCTTTTGTTAAGAAGAGAGGAGACGCATCCTTACCTAAAGAGGACGCCAAAGATGCAATTTTGGCTGTCATTTCCTTTCTTACTCGGATGAATATGCTACTCCATTCTTTTGAGACACTCCTAGACAGAGTCTTATTTACTTCTAGTAACTTTTGCAGAAAAGTATTTCTTTTTTAAAAATAAGCAAGAATTATACTGTAGAAAAGAGGATGGCGCCTGAAATTGTATCTTCAGGCGCATTTTACTATGTAGAAAAGGATCTCCTCTTTTATTACCCAAAGCATTTGCCTTTTCTCTTATATGTTTTAGGAGAGCGACGGACAAACAATCGTAAGAGGATAACCGAAAAGAATGAGGAGCTACGTGACGCAGTCACGTAGCTCCTCATTCTTTTTCTCGTTTATTCTATTACCATAAGTTTCGTCCAAAGCGAACCATGAAAGCCCATATAGAAAAAGGGCGCTTTAGCGGTTTTCTTATGCTGCTGATAAAGAATTTGCTTCCGCTTCTCTTCGTTCAGCTCCGCAGAAGTTATTGCTCCTGTAGGAGTCTACGCCATTTCAGATTCTTAGGGATTCAAACTCCATCTCTCTAAAGAAGTAAGCTATAGGTTTCCTATTGCTCTAACCCACTCTATTTTAATAGATTGACTCCATTGATTGAAATCGTGCGTAAACTTTGCTTCCTTTTCATTTAACACTCGCGCATTACATGAAACTATTTCGTTGTTATAATGTAGGTTTACTTCGTATTGTCCAGGTGCTGGTAACGAATAAAACGGTAATAGACCATTTTGGGGACACCAATTCACTGTATAGAATTTCCCTAACAACTTTTGAAGTATGGAAATATTCCCTTTTGCTAGAGCTTGACGTATACGTGTTGAACTAATTTTCTCTCCATTATATTCCATTAGCTCTACTACAGATAGTTGAAAATTTCCTTCACCTTGTTTTTTCAGTGAATGTGTACACCCACTACCTCGGGAACCATAGTGAAAATCAGGCCCACATACAACATGCATAGCATTTAATCCTATCAAAAAGCTTTGTACGAAATCAGCAGATGGAAGGCTTGCGATGTCACGGTCGAAGTGAACTAAAAACAATGTATCAATACCAAGCTCCGCAAGTAGTGCTTGTTTATCTTCAAGTGGCATTAAATACTGAAATGAATTGGGTAGATCTGTTAATATCGTTTTTGGATGTGGAAAAAAGCTCATTACCGCTACTGGAACTTCATAAACTCCAGCTAAACGTTTAGCCTCTTGAATGACGGATAAGTGGCCTTTATGCAAACCATCAAAAAAGCCAATTGCCAGGACTTGCTGTTGAAATTGATTTTGCCATTGTGACATAGTTTGACTCGTTAAGTGAATTGTTTGCATAAAAAACCCTCCCGCATTATATTTGAACTGCTAATCTTTGAGCAACATCATAAATTAAATCCTCTTGGCCACCAATTGCTTTTATACGACCTAGTTCAACCAAAATATCGCGTTCGTCAACACCAAAACGTTTAGCGGCAACCTGGGTATGTAAAAGAAAACTTGAATACACACCTGAATAGCCCATGATTAAGCTTGAACCTGATATTTCTTGTGGTCTTGGCATATATTTTGCTACAACATCATTTGCTACATCCATGATTTTATAAAAATCAATGCCTGTTTGATACCCAAGTCGCTCTAGAACTGCTACCATAACCTCTGTTTGTGTGTTCCCACTCCCAGCACCTAAAGCACGTAGACTACCATCGATAAATGTAGCGCCTGCTTCAACTGCTGCAACCGTATTCGCCATAGCCATAGATAAATTATTGTGGCCATGGAAACCAATTTCACAGCCAACCGATTGTTTTAATGCAGAAATGCGATTAGTAACATCCTGAGGTAACATATAACCTGCAGAGTCTGTTACATAAATGACCTCTGCACCATAGCTTTCGAATAGTTTAGCTTGTTCTACAATTTTTTCTACCGATGCCATATGAGACATCATTAAGAAGCCAACTGTTTTTAAACCTAGTTCCCGCCCTAATGCAATATGCTGAGCTGCAACGTCTGCTTCTGTAACATGCGTTGCTACTCGTACCATTTTTGCACCTGCTTTTACGGCATCTTGTAAATCACCCTTCACGCCTATACCAGGAATTAACAGTACTGAGACTTCTGCCTGCTTACACTCATCTGCTGCAATTTCGATTAACTTTAACTCATCATGTGCAGACAGTCCGTACTGTAAAGATGATCCGCCTAGGCCATCTCCATGAGATACTTCAAAATAGCGAACTCCTGCTGCGTCTAGGCCTCTTGCTGTTTCACGCACTTGTTGCGGTGTGAAAGCATGGGACATCGAATGGCTTCCATCACGAAGTGTTACGTCTAAAATTTCAAATGATTTCTTTTCCATTTGTTCATCTCCTTACGCTTTTGTAGCTAATAATTCTTTAGCCATTTCATTCGCTACTTTAGCAGCTGCAGCGGTCATAATATCTAAGTTACCTGAATAGGCAGGGAAGAAGTCACCCGCACCCTCAACCTCTAAAAAGACCGAAACACGCTGTCCGTCAAATTGTGGTGCTCCGCGTAAGCGATAGCCTGGTACGTATTCTTGAACATCCGTTACCATTTTCTCAATTGAGGCGATAACTGCTGCTTCATCGAAATTTTTATCTTTGATCAATGCATTTACAGTGTCACGCATAATAACAGGTGGCTCTGCAGGGTTTAAAATAATAATCGCTTTTCCTTTTTCAGCTCCACCAACAACTTCAATTGCTCGTGCTGTTGTATGTGTAAACTCGTCGATGTTGGCACGTGTACCCGGACCTGCGCTTTTACTAGCAACAGTTGCTACAATTTCCGCGTATTCCACAGGTACAATTCGACTAATTGCATAAACAATTGGAATCGTTGCTTGTCCACCACATGTAACCATGTTGACATTTGACGATTCGAAATTAGCTTTTAGATTAACAGGTGGTACAGTAAATGGACCAATTGCTGCTGGCGTTAAATCAATCACTTTCTTACCAGCTGCCGTTAGTAAATCACTATGCGCTTTATGTGCATATGCACTCGTCGCATCAAACACGATGTCCACTAAATCCAATTGCTTCATTAACCCATCAATTCCATTTGAAATGACTGTATAGCCTGCATCTTGTGCGCGTTTTAGTCCTTCAGAATCTGGATCAATCCCTACCATGACACTCATTTCTAGTGAATCGCAGCGTTCGATTTTATACATTAAATCCGTCCCGATATTTCCTGAACCTATTATTCCTACTTTTAATTTGTTCATTGTTTCACCTCTGCCTTTTGAAATGAAATACTTACTTCACCTAATTCACCGAAATCTGCCTTAAAGTGATCGCCGTTTGTGAATGGCAATGCTTTGGATAATGCACCTGATAAGACAAACATGCCTGGTTGAATGCTAATATCATAACAACTCACTTCATTTGCTAACCAGACTACCGCATTTAAAGGGTTTCCTAGTACTGCATCACTGGTTGCTTTGTCGATGGATTCATCATTTTTATATACTGTCATGCCTACATTAGCGATATCAACATTCGATAATAGAGTTTTTCGAGTACCTAATACCGCGCCAGCCGATGATCCGTTATCTGCAACAGTGTCTTCAAACTTAATACGCCAATCTTCTATTCGACTATCAATAATTTCAATTGAAGGTACTACATAGTCCGTAGCATCAATCACATCTTGAATCGTCACATTCGGTCCTTTTAGGGCTTTCTTAAAGACAAAGGCAATTTCAAATTCTACTTTTGGTTGTATAAATCGTTCTGTATCAATCGCTATGTCCTCTTGAAAAACCATTGTATCTAAAATGAATCCGTAATCTGGTGTATGCACATTTAACATCTCTTGCATTACTTTGCTCGTTAAACCAATTTTCAAGCCTTTTACAACGGCTCCATCACTTACTTTTTGCTCTATTTGATGCAGTTGAATGCGGTAGGCATCATCAGCAGTAATATTTGGTTCTATTTCAGTTAAAGGGGCAATGGGCTGTTTAGACAGCTCTGCATTTAGTAGCTTTTGTGCTATCGCCTGAATTTCCATGATCTCACCTACTTATGATTTATTTGTTTCAAGTGCTGCTACTTCGCTGTATTTTCCACCAAAGAAGAGGAGAGGATTTTTTTCTTCTAGCTTAAGATCAGTTACTCTTCCTATAAATAGTGTATGGTCGCCTTCTTCATATACAGATGCGACTTCACACGTTATTTGTGCAATTGCACCATCTATTACAGGTAGACCATCTAAAGTTGCAAAATGTACGTCTCCTTGAGGCTTTCCAGCAAAATGCTGTGAAACCTGTTGTTGATCTTCAGCTAAAATATTGACCGCAAATCTCTTCGATTGCGTTACTTTATCTAAAAATCGTGCATTTTTTCCGACTGAAATCACAACTAATTTCGGATCTAATGAAACAGACATAAAGGCATTCGCTGTCATTCCATGGATGTCTCCTTCATGAATTGTTGTTAATACCGTTACGCCCGTTGCAAATTTACCCATCGCTTTTCTGAATAATAAATCATCCATTTTACATTCTCCTTTAAATTGTGATATTAAGCTAAAGTAAACACGAGAACTGTCCCCGTGCTTACACTTGTTTTAGTTTTTAAGAAAAGCCAGGATATGGTCAATAAAAGGTTCTGTTTTTTCAATTTGTGTCCAGTGACCACACTCATTAAATAAATGTAACTCGGCATGAGGTAGTAGCTGAATAAATTTATAACTTGTTTCTTCAAATGGAATAACTTGGTCATTTAGGCCGTGGAATAGTAAAGTTTCCGTTTTAATATTTTTAATTTCTTCGTCCGAAAGTGCAAGTTCATCCAATCTTTCTTGTCTTGAATCATAGAACATCGCTGCAAAAGCGTCCCTGGATTCGGGTTTGATACTCGCTTCATAACGCATACGTACAAGTTCTTCATTATTTGCTGCATCTTGATTATAGGAGAACAATTGAATCAATTCTTGCATTGATTCAAAGCTAGGATCGTAACCCCATACACGATCTAAACCATAGGATACTTTATGCTTAACCCCTACGCTGCCCATTAAAATTAACTTTTTCACTAAATCAGGTCTTCTCTGTGCTACATGAAGGGAAAGCGCTCCGCCGAAAGAATTTCCTACTAAATACACTGGTCCATCTGAAACTTCCTCAATAAAACCAATCAGATGGTTTACCCATAAATCAAGGGTGTATTCATCTTTCGAAAGTTTATCTGTTTCCCCAAACCCAACAATGTCCGGTGCAAATACATGTAGGGATTCACTTAAACGGGGAATAACGAGTCTCCAGTTTGCAAATGCTGACACGCCGGGACCAGAACCATGTATTAAAATCATTTTTTCTTTATTTCCTGAACCTTCTTCATGATAATGCGTATTAATACCATTTATTTCCATGTGTTTTGAACTAATTTCCAAGCGAAACCCTCCTAATGCCTTTTCTACAAGGCTTTATAAATAACAATCAAATAAATGTAATTGGGTAACTACTAAAATAAGGAAGCATGAAGGAGGAATACAACTCATCCTTCCTCTTTCATGTTCCTGACATATATTACTTTCAATCAAATTATTCGATGGTGTCCTTTTATACTGCTATTTTACCGTGAAAGAATTAATTTCCCACTGGCTCTTTGCTTCTTACCGGAGTTCCATACGTGAAGAACTCTTGAGGCAATTGCGTACCATGCCATAGAATAGCCTGATCTATTCCTTTCACATCCCATTCGATTGTTTTCCAATCTGGGTCAAAGATTAAATAGCCTGAATCACCAAACAGCTCAATACGATTTCCACCTGGTTCCATAACATACATACATTGTGCCTGAGATACGCCATGTTTTATTGGACTTACTTCAATTTCGTATCCACTATCAATTAGCAGGTCTGAAACATCGGATAAATGTTGTGGATAGCCATACCAGTAACAAAGGTGGTGAAGACGCCCTTTTTCTCCTAATGCATCGCCCATAATAGCAACATCATGAACCAAGTTACTAACACTTAACCACGCAGCAACATCCGTTTTATCCTCAGCTAAAATACGTTCGCGAACTTTAAAGCCCAGTGCTTCTTCTAAAAATTCAACATTTTTATTTGTTTCACTTGCTAGTAAATTAACATGGTCGATACGACGAACAGGAACACCGCGATTCGGACGTTTTTGCGGACGATTTAATAATGGTGTTTTCTGATCTTCAGGTGCTTGATAATATTCAACATCCCAGAATACTTCCATCAAATGACCATCTGGTGAGTTGAACTGATATGCACGACCATGACCGACATCTCCATCAATCCAACCAATGCCGTAACCCATTTTTTCAATCTGAGCTACACGGCGCTCAAGTGCTTGAGGAGATCTAGCTCTTAGAGAAAGGTGACCTAAACCAGCCTCATGATGTTCCGTGAGAATTAATGTATTATGGTAATGATCCTCATAGGCACGCATATAAACGGATTTACCTTGACGAGCTATTTCACTCATGCCCAACATTTCTCTAAAAAATTCTACAGACTCCTCTAATTTAGGGCTATAAAGCTCAACATGTGCAAGATGTGCAATATCAAAAATATTTTCTTTTGTCATTTTATTTTCCTCCAATAATTTTATTTTTTATTTAATAAGATTACTAATTTACCACATTGGATGTCCATCAAATCCAAGAATTGTTTTTCCATATCCTACCATCGCATCGTCATATAAATGTGTTGGATGTGCAGCTACAGCTATTAGGTCACGAAGAAATCTTTCTGAATGCTGTTCTTTATACAATGAGTTACCACCCAGTGTTACTAAAATCTGAGTTGCCATTTCTGATGAAGTTTTAGCAATATGACCACGCATAGCGAATAATTGTTCACGCTCTTCATCAGGTAAAACTCGAATACTATTTTCTTGATAATAAGTTAATTTGTTCATATATTCTTTCGCCATAAGTTGTAAAGAATATAACTTTATTTTAAATTCACCAAGTGCGCGCTGGGCAACACTATTGTCTTGTTCATTTGCATTTTTGTTATAAATACGAACGCGTCCTTTTGTCTTTGCTTCAAAATCATTAACGAGGCGTTCTAAACCACCAATTGCAATCTGTGAGAATCCAGAGAAGAAATATGCTAAATAAGGTACATTAAATAGTTGATAGTCTTTATCGTAGTTTCCATCAGGTGCAGTAGCGCCTTCAATTACTCTTTTTATCTGGAAAATTTTATCTGCTGGGACATAAACATCATCTAGTTTAACTGCATTACTGCCTGTCCCGCGTAATCCAATAGGATTCCAGTTTTTGACAATTTCTACATCTTTTTTATGGACGATATACAAGCCAAGTTCTGGTTCAGAACCATCTCTCATTTGGTGAATAGCGCCTAAAGCAATCCAATCAGACCACAATACGCCACTACAGAAATTCCAAAGACCACTGATTCGATAACCTTTTCCATCAGGATCATCTGTAACTTTTCCAACTGGTGCAAAAACATCAGCTAGTAAAGCTTTACTTTCGTATATTTCGTCTCGAGCCTCTTTTGGTAAAAATGCTGGCCATGTGTCATGAATAATGGAGAAATAAGTTATCCATGCAGCTGAAACATTATGGTTGGCTACAGTTCGAATGATATCGCCAAAGGTATGAAAGTCTAATTCTTGACCACCATATTCTTTTGGTCTATGAAGATATTGAAATCCAGCTTCTTTGATCTTTTCAATGACGACATCTGGTAATTGTGCATCAATATCTGTTTGCAATGCGTGCTTTTCAGCTAACTCCCCAACCTCTTTAGCTTTTTGAAGTAACTCTTCTCTATTAATTGTTTTTTGCTGAACCTGTAAAGTACCAATCGTCAATTTAATTCCCCCCCGTATTGTAAGCGCAATCATTTTATAAATAACTGCTGTCTATCTGGTTATTATTATATTATTCAGATATTCTTTAAGGTAGCTATCTAAAGTACGGAAGTTTACTTTTTTTTCAGACTTTACATACTAATTGAACTTTCCTAATGTTTGGAAAATTCAGTGGTGTTACGGGTTTTTAAACAAATATATTGTTTGAAAAAAGTAAAAGATTTACTGGAAAAACACTTTTTGTTTTTAATATTACTTGCGTTTCATCATACTAATAGGCAGCCTGGCACAAAATTTTGAACTTCTATACTGTCATACACGTTGCAAATTTACCCCTTGCTTTTCTGAATAATAATAAATTATCCATTTTACATTCACCTTTGTATTGTGATATGTTGGTAAAGCTCTATGTGATGCAAACGCTTACTTTTCCAATCTTCCGAAAAATTATAGAGCAGCATCTAAATGAGTATCTTAATAGTATAAACACTCAGCTTCTATCTTCTTATTGATCCATATCTATCAACAAAAGATATTATTAAATAGCTATTATTATTTCAGCTAGCTTCTAGCAAATAACGCATATTGAAAATAGAAGGTCTAAAAAATTAAAGCAAGGTGTGAAATAAAAATGAAACCTAATCATTTGCACTTAAAAGATGCGTTTGACTTCCAGAAAGAAACCGTTATAAAAGGGCTTTATGAACGCGTGATTACGATACCAATTGAAACAAGAACAGCGTTAAAAAATGAGCTTATTACCGTAATTGGTGAAGACAGAACAAAAGGTGTATTTACGCGATATGGCTGGCATTGTGGTGTAAGTGATGGGGAAAAATCGAAGCTATTTAAGTCCGAAAGCGTTTGGGATGCAGTATATGCTGGACCTGAATTTCACAAGTTACATGGTTACCTAGATGAAGTAGAAATTCTAGAATTACGTACTGATAAGGATCAGCTTGAATTTATTGAAGTACTATGGATTAATACATTTGAAGCAGAGGAACATTTAAAAACACATGATTTGGGTACCAAACCGGTTTGTCATACATTATGTGGCTATACTAGTGGTTACTTGTCAACAGTCTTACAACAACCAATCATAGTAAAAGAAATAGAATGTCGCGCTATGGGTCACGAGCATTGTAAATGTATTTGTATGCCTATTGAAAAGTGGGGAGAAGATATCGCAAGTGAACAAAGTTATTATCAGACTACCAGCATCATCAATGAACTGGATGAAGTTACAGAAAAACTAAAAATAGAGCGCGACAATTTAACCAAAGCTAATGACATCTCTGAGCGTTTAATTGAGGAATTGTTATCAAAACAGGGAATTCAAAGGGTTGTCGACATATTATTTGAAACTACGGGTTTAACTGCCTTTATAGAAAATGAAAATCATCAAATTCTAGTTCAAGCAGGTCATCTTGATACAACGCTCGACTTACAGAAATTCAAATCAAAACATACTATTTTTACTAGATATTCAGATGACCTTTCATTGTTACGTACCCCCATTTTCTATGAGGAGCAAATAAAAGGTTATTGCTCATTTCTTTATACCGGCGAAGATCAACCTAATAAACTGGACAATATGATCATAGAAAAAGCAGGATTGACGTCCTCGATTATTTTAATGAATGAAAATATTAAAATTAATATAGAGCAAAATATTAAAAGAAGTTTTTTAGATGATATTTTAGAGGGCCGTTTAACAGAAGAAGAAATGTATAAAACTTCTTATTATTTGAATTTTAATTCCTCTTCAGCGTACTGGATGCTCACACTCGATCGTCATATGAAGGAAGTCGATCACGAAATTGCATTTAATGAAGAGTTAATTCGACATATCAACTTATTTTTAAATGAGCGCAATATTAGTTCAATTGTTTCACATAAGCTTGATAAGGTTATTGTTCTAATTGAATACCCTACTTTTGAAGACTTGAATATAACTCAATCAAAGTTCATCGATCAATTATTAAAACATTGCTCGCGAAGATCTTCTAAATATAGATTCTTTGTAGGTGTAAGTACAGTGATTTCAAAGTTTAGGGATATCTCAGTGCTATATAATGAAACGTTAGCTGCCCTACGTGCCATAAACGAACAATCAAATATCTCTTTTTTCAAAGAACTCGGTATTGAAAGTGTATTGTTCCAAATACAAGATGAAGTGCTAATAGAGCGTTTTGTAAATCAGCATATTGGCAAATTGCTAGCTCTAGATACAGAATCCGATTTAATCAAGACGCTTTACACATATATAGATAATGGCAATAGCATTAACAATACAGCAAAGAAAATGTCGATGTCGATTAGTGGTTTACGCTATCGACTCACTAAAATTAGTGAAATCTTAAATCATGATTTGACTAATACACAAGCTTTATTTTCTATTTACTTAGCCATTAATATTTTAAAATCAAAAGGGATAATTAAAATTTAAATGAAGAGAAAAAATACTAAAAATAGTAGTACAAACCATGGCCTTGGTTTGTACTACTATTTTTATATTAGGTTTATCAACAAAATTCCAGAAACTTTGTACGCATTATTTTAGCGCTACTGCCTTCTTATCACTACTTAGAAAATGATAGTTTAAATACTAAGTATTTTAAGTTTCTTCTATATGTTTAGCCCCAAATATATGCTTTAATTTACCTTATATCGTAAAGATAAAAAATAACGATACATATTAAAGTGCTGGTACTATTGAGTTTGTAGAATTGTTAAACCTTCGTTTACAAAATGATGTAAGTATCTCATGAAAGTGGTACGATAAAAAAAGAGGTGAATTGAAATGAATGGACAAAATAGAAAAGATGTAAAACCAGGTATAGAAGTATATATCATTTTGAAGAAAGACCAAAGATCGGGCCAAAAAACAAAAGGGATTGTGAAAGATCTTTTAACTAGCTCACCTTTCCATCCCCATGGCATCAAAGTTCGATTAACAGATGGACAAATAGGAAGAGTATGTGAAATTTTAGGCTAAGTACTAACGGAGAGGACAAGGAGTGGATGGTTATGCAAGTAGAAAGTCAAATTTTAGAGTGGTTTACTCATTTTCATGAAAATCCAGAAATAAGTTGGGAAGAACATGAAACCACGAAAAAACTTGCAGAAATATTAGATGAACTGAAAGTACCTTATCGTATTTTCGATGATGTGACTGGGCTCCTTGCTGAAATTGGTGAAGGGAATGAAGTTATCGCTGTTCGTGCAGATATTGATGCTCTTTGGCAAGAGGTGGATGGTGTTTTTCGTGCAAATCATTCATGCGGGCATGATGCCAATATTTCCATGGTATTAGGAGCTTTATTACTGTTAAAAAATGAAAAACTAAATAAACGAATTCGTTTCATTTTCCAACCTGCAGAGGAAAAAGGAAATGGTGCAAACTCTATGATTGATAGAGGAGCATTGGAAGATGTAACGCATCTATTTGGTGTGCATTTAAGACCAATTGAAGAGCTTCCATTTGGAAAAGTTTCTCCTGCAATTCATCATGGAGCAGCTATTTTTTTAGAGGGTCAAATTAAAGGAATCGATGCACATGGTGCACGTCCACATCAAGGGAAAAATGCAATTGACGTGATGATGTCAATTCATCAGTCTTTAAAAAATCTGTATTTCTCTCCTTTCGAATCCTATTCAGCGAAGTTAACGAAAATACAAGCCGGTGGAGAAAATGCGAATATTATCCCTGGCAACGCAGCATTTTCGATAGATGTACGTGCAGCTAAAAACCCTATTTTATTTCAAATGAAAGACCAAATAGAGAAGGATTTAGAAGCATTGCAAAAACTATTCGATATTGAAATAGAGTGGGAATGGTATGACCTAACACCAGGAGCAGAGGTTTCTAAGGAAGCAGCTGCAATTGCAAGGGAGGGAATTATTGAAGCACTTGGGGAAAATCAGTTAGCGGAAGAAGTGATTACTTCTGGAAGTGATGATTTTCATTTCTATACTATTAGACAACCTAAAGTAAAGGCTGCAATGATTGGCATTGGAGCAGATCTTTCTCCTGGATTACATCATCCAAAAATGACGTTTAACCGAGATTCACTTCTCATAGGTGCAAAAGTGATTGCAAAAACGCTTGCAATCGTTTCAAAAAAAGATTGACGAACCATTCATTTGTAAGGGAGTAAGGATATTCATGATGAAAATTAAAGAAATTGATATTTATGCAATTAGATTACCATTAGTAGATCCATTTATTATTAGCTACCATACGTATGAGGATATGCCATCTATTATTGTAAAGCTTACAACAGAGGATGGGTTAGTGGGTTATGGTGAAGCAGTTGCAGACGAGCACGTAACTGGCGAAACATGGGAAAGTACATATGCTTTATTAAAACATACACTAGCTCCTTTATTAATCGGACAAAATCCAATGGAGTTCGAGCGGATACACGAAAAAATGGATAAAGCGGTATATCAAGCACCAGCTGCAAAAGCTGCATTGGATATTGCATGCTATGACTTAGTAGGGAAAAAGCTTGGCGTGCCGGTATATCAACTGTTGGGTGGTCGTTACCATGAGAAATTTCCTATTACGCATGTATTGAGTATAGGAACACCTGAATCGATGGCAGAAGAAGCGGAAAAACGTATGAAGGAAGGTTATTCATCGTTTAAAATGAAAGTCGGAACAGAAGTTCAAGCAGACGTTTTGCGCATTCAGGCAGTACGTGCAAAAGTAGGGAAAGATGTTGCTATTCGCGTAGATGTCAATCAAGGTTGGAAAAATAGTGCCAATACTATTACTGCCATGCGTAAGCTAGAGCAAGAGAATCTCGATTGGTTAGAACAACCGGTAGTCGCGGATGATTTTAATGGAATGGTTGAAGTGAAAGCAAAAATAAGTACGCCACTCATGATGGATGAAGGTTTAAGAGGAATTCGTGATATGCGTGAGTTAATCGAGAAAAAAGCTGCTCATAAAGTGAATATTAAATTGATGAAATGCGGAGGCATATATCCTGCTATGAAGCTTGCGCATATGGCAGAAATGGCTGGAATAGAATGTCAAATAGGTTCTATGGTAGAGTCTTCTATCGGATCAGCAGCAGGATTCCATGTTGCATTTTCGAAAAAAGCATTTACTAGCGTAGAATTGACAGGACCGATTAAATTCTCCAAAGATGTTGGAAATCTTCACTATGATGTACCATTTATTAAGCTAAATGAACGTGCAGGCTTAGGAATTGATGTAGATGAAACAATTTTACAAGAACTAACGGAGTATTCTACGAAAGTAATGAAGTAAGAGGAAGTGTTGAGATGCAAGAATGGAAAGGAATGCTTGGGGAGAAGGAATATGTAGTTCGCGAGTTGACATTGGGTAGTTTAGATGATATTTTGCGTATTCAGAATATTGTTTTGGAAACTCTTGAAAAAGGGGAGTTCTTATCTCCTTTGTCAAAAGAAGAGTATAGGGATTCCATCTCAAAAAACTTAATGGTAGGAGCATTTGTAGAAGATGAGTTAATCGCCTTTCGAGCACTTGCTCTCCCAGATATAGATGAAGAACATTTAGGATATGATATAGGACTTCAGGAAGCGCAACTTGGCAAGGTAGTGTATCAAGAAATTACGAATGTTCATCCAGCATACCGTGGATATGGATTACAAAAAGAACTTGGTAAAATTGTCATGGATCGATTAGAACATTCTGCATATACACATGTATGTGCAACGGTGGCCCCATTTAACATTGCTAGCTTAAAAGATAAACTAAGCCAAAAGATGATTATTGGTGCTCTAAAAAAGAAATACGGTAATAAGTTGCGCTATGTATTTTATAAAAAGCTACATGAAGAACGTGAAAAAGGAAGTGTAGAATTGCTTATCGATATGGCTGATACAGTTAAGCAAATCAAACTACTTTCAGAAGGTTGGATCGGAACGGGTTTGAAAGAGATAGAGGATGTTTGGTTCGTAATTTACGAGAAAAAAGGAACGTATTTATAAAAAAACAAAAAGTACCTAGTTAGAAGTGTAACTCACTAGGTACTTTTGTATTTTCTAAAATGAAGAAAAACTGAAACCATTATTATTTTCTTCCGTATAGTAAGTATCTAGAAAATTAGAAAGAAGGATGATGATATGACGTTTGTTTTTATTCTTTCGGCAATTGCAGCAATTGTTACTGCATTAATAGTCGTACCGTTAACGGCTAAAAGGAAGGACATGATGTCTTCTTTAATTAGTCTAGCGATTTTAACTTTTATCGTATTAGCAATTATATATTATGTAACGAATTTAGACCGTAATTGGACGGCTTTATGGCCTTGGCTTGTACTTGCTACATTAGCTGGGACAATTCTTTCAAAAGGTAATGAGCAAAAGCTAAAGGGTGTGCTTTTCCTTGGAAGTTTAGGCCTTGCTATTTTTATGTTGTCTGCACCAGTTTGGAATGCAGATGATAAATATGAAGTCGCAAAAATGGCTGAACAAGTAGAAATCGAAGCTTTTGATGAAACAAAAACACCTGCAAGTGTACCACCACAATTTGTAAGAAATAAAATGAAAAAAGCATTTGGGCAGGTACCAAATACCAGTTATTATGAGTTAGGAAATTTACAGATTCAAAAAATTAATGATGAATATGTATATATTGCGCCAGTCGAGTTTTCTGGAATATTCAAATGGTGGAACGGAGATGTTACACCTGGATACTTTAGGATGAGCGCAACAGATTCTTCGGATAATCCGAAATTCGTAGCAGCTGAGATGTCCTATACACCATCATCTTATTTCCATAAAAACTTAGAAAGACATATGCGTATGAAGCATCCTACAAAAATTTTCCATGGAGATACGCAGCTAGAAATTGATGAAGATGGGAAACCATATTATATCCGATCTTATGGGAAATTCATCTCTGCTCGAAACGGCTTTGAAGTGGATGGTATTGTAGCAGTCGATCCTGCAACAGGTCAAACAGATTCTTATAAACTGGCAGATGTTCCTAGCTTTATAGATGGAGCAGTATCACCGGAAACAGTTAGTTTGCAAAATAGCTATTACGGGAAATACGTTCATGGTTTTATCAATAGCCTTTTTGGTAAAAAAGATGTGAAGTTACCTTCAGATGAAGGTACAGAAGCAAATGTTAGTCCAATCTTTGGTGAAGATGGCCAGATGTATTACTTCACAGACTTCACTAGTCCGAAAGAAGGCGTCGATTCGATGCTTGGTTATTCATTAACAGATGGTCGAACTGGAGAAGCTACTTTCTATACAGGTAATTTAGAGGATTCTTATATGGATTCTCAAGGAGCTCTTCAAATTATTAAAAAGAAATTCATAGAGAAGAAATGGGAAGGCGAAATGCCCGTGCTGTATAACTTCTACGGGGAAGCAAGCTGGTTAACACCAGTACTCGATTCGAATGGATTTTTACAAAATTACTTTATTGTTTCCGCTGCAAATCCGGAAATTTCGGTATATGGAAATACACCAAACGAAGCATTGAAATTGTACAAAACAGCAATTCAACGTGGAGGAAGCACGGTAGATGGTAGTTCAAGTGCGGAAGAGAAGTCTCTATCAGGCACTGTTGTACGTGTATTCAAAGAACGTGTAGGAGACTATACTCAAGTTTCTTTCTTGCTAGACAATAAAGATAACTACATTGTTTCTTCAGAAATATCGCCACTTGCAGTTTATATGCAAGAAGGCGACAAGGTACAAGTGAAGTTCTTAAATACGGGAGAATTATTCCTGCCTGTAAAAGAAGTTATAATTCAAGGAATTGAGCGATAATCAAGAAAATTGTGAATACAGTGGAAAGCTTAGCCCTGACTCAATGTCAGAATCAAGCGGGTTCTAGTTTGTGGCTAACAGAAATTAAAGGCTCCCAGAAATCAATAGAAAAAGCGAGTATATACGTGATTCAATCACCTATATATTCGCTTATTTTCTTTTTCGCAGAATAAGAAAGTATAAAAATTTTACTTGGTATCTGTCTAGCTCCAACGCCTTGCCCCTCGGGGTCAAATGTGAAATCGCTGCGGTGGCTGAGGAGCTGCCTCCTCGCGATTCCCCATTT
>Ga0209013_10000976_pt1 | contig 26413 bp, 17 predicted proteins | sample Cruoilmetagenom2_FD_187291 | JGI IMG/M metagenome (GOLD analysis project Ga0209013, IMG submission 187291) | Oil polluted marine microbial communities from Coal Oil Point, Santa Barbara, California, USA - Sample 2 (SPAdes) (version 2) | ecosystem: Environmental > Aquatic > Marine > Oil seeps ...
CGGCCTGTCGACACTGAACCACTGTACGCCGATGGCGCGGCCCGGCATGCGTTTCTCCACCGTATCGAGCGGCCGCCGCAGGGTCGCGAGCACATAGGCGCCGGTGCCCCAATCGTCGCCCACGGCAAGGGGGATCTTCGCCAGCCCCGGCTCGACATCCGTCGTGGTCTGGGCGAGCAGCCGGTCGCCGATCACCGACAGCGTGACCGTACCGGCGCTGCGCGCGGTCACCGCGACCGTCATCGCGTCGCCGGCGCGATAGCCGGACTTGTCGAGCGCGATCTCTAAGAAGTCCGGCGTGTCGGCGGAGGCCTCCGCGTACCAGCCGGAGTCAAAGCCATACGTGGTGAGCGGGCCCGACGGGTCGGCGCTCTCGACCTCCAGGCGGTAGCGGCCCCAAGAGACGGGGACTTCGATATGGCCAGGCTCGCCGGCCTCCACGCCAATCGTTCCGTTGGCCACGCGGCGCGTGACCTTGATCGGCTCAAACCGCCAGTTTCCGTATTGCCGGTACCATTGATACTTGGTCTCTATGCGCAGCAGCTGCCATTTGAGGTCTTTGGTGCCCACTTGGCTGCCGTCCGGCGCAACCATCACCACGTCGAACTTGGCGATGTCCTGGTCGCCCAGCGCGGAGCCTTTGAACAGCGGCTTGACGCCGATCATGTCGGTCTTCGGTGTGACGGGCAGCGAAATCTGATGTTCGATCGCGCGGCCGCCCGGCTCGGCGAGCCGCAGCACGACGGTTGCCGCCAGGGGCCGCGTCGACGCTGGCACCTTATCGAGCGCCACCTCGAATTTCGCCCGCCCTTTGGTGTTCGTCTCCGGCAAGTCCGCAAGCGGGAAACTCTCGGACGTGAAGTTGTCGCCAGAGTCCGGCCCGTTCAGACCGAACGAATAGCCGGGGAAGCCGGGCCGTTCGGCCGCGGGCGCGATCTTCAGTTCGCCATCGACGGGAAGGCCCGACGCGGGCGCGCCGTATAGGAACCGGCCATCCAGCGTGATCTCGGCGGGTGCCGACGGAGAGAGGCTCTTGGCCCCGGTCGAGATGTCGAACTCAAGCCGCTCGGGAACGTAGTCCTCCACCAGGAAGCTGGTGTCGCCGATCGGCGATCCCTTCGGGTCTGCGTAGACTTTCACGCGATAGGTGCCCGTCGGTGCGGAGGTAATGATCGGCACGTCGAGCGACCTGCCGCCCGAGCCTTCGTCAGACACGACCTCGCGCCGGTACTCGATGCCGTCTGGGCGATCGACGATGAGCGTCAGGGCGATATCAGGCACTGCGATGCCCGCCGCGTTGCGCAGGAGCGAGGTGATGTGCACGGTCTCGCCGGTGCGGTAGACGCCGCGCTCGGTGAACACGAACGCATCGAGGCCTTTGGGCGCCGCCCGTCCCGCGACGCCGCGGTCTGTTAGATCGAAGGCCGACGATTTGAGATTGAGAAAGGCATAGTCGCTGCTTGCGCCGGAGGCGACAAGCATGGCCGGCGCAAGACCGCCGTCGCCGCGCGCCAGTCCGGCTGCGAAGGTGACTGCGCCTTTGTCGTTCGTCTTCGTCTTCGCGAGCACTTCATTGTTGCGCGCGATCAGCCGGACTTCGACGCCGGACAGCGGCGCCGTGCTCGCCAACGAATTGACGAAGGCGTGGATGCCGTCCGATCCGGAATAGGCGGTGAGCCCGTAGTCGGACACGATGAACCACTGCGTGGTCCGCTCCGAGTATTCCTCACCCGGGACGTCGGCCGGACGCGCAGCCAGAAGATAGACGCCCGGCTCCATCCGCTTCACCGCCTCGCTGATGGGGAAGCCGGTGGTGACTTCTTTATTGAGCGTCTTTTCGACCTCGAGTTCGCCGGTCCAGATGCGCTCGCCCTTTTCATCTGCGACGGTGCTGAGATCGTACGGGTAGAGATTGCGCTCGAAATTATAGCCAAGCACGTTGTCCAGCAGATTGCGGTCGCCGATCCGGTAGATCGTCACGTCCAGACGGCCCGTATTGACGCTGACCAGCGGAATGCCCTGCTGCCCTGTGCTCGGCAACACATAGGCTTTGCCCGCGAGCCGCACCGATGGCTTGCGGTCGCGCACATAGATGGTGAAGTCGGCGTTCTTCACCAGGTCCTCGTTGACGGCCGATGGCAGGCCTTCCCGCAAAGTGACGTCGTAGGTCTCGCCGTGCTTCAGCCCCTCGACGCAAAGCTGCTTGTCGTCCACGGACAGCGCCGGCTTGTCATCGCCTGCGACGGCGACGAAGGGCGAGAAGTCAGCGCGCTTCCTCAAGGGTTCGGTGAACTGGAAGCAGGCGCGTGGGGAGGCCGCATCGGAGTCCACGCTGAAGTCGGCAACGCGGAAGCCGTATTTCTCGCGTAGTTGATCGTAGGTCGCCTTCAAGCCGGGGTTGGTGTCGAGCTTGAGCGCCAGGCTCAGCGCGTTCAGCGCCGGGCGCCAATCGCCGCCTTTGCCGAAGGCGGTGGCGAGTGTCGCCAGCGCGGCGGCTTCGCCCGCGGGCGTCTTGGCCAGCCGATAGGCGATGTAGGCCGCGGTGCGTGCATTCTGATAGCGGGCGGTGCCGTCATCGTTCTCGTCAGGCGGGATGGCGAGCCAGATATCGGCCAATCGGCGCCAGGCCTCCGCATCGTCCGGCGCCACGGAGACGATCTGCCCATAGATGAAGGCAGCGGCTCCGAGGTTCTGCTTGCGGAGCTCGACGGCGGCTAATTCTTTCAGCTTGCCCACGGGCAGTTCGACGGTGCCGGACTCGTTCTTTAGGTCGGCGGCCAGCGTAATGGCGGCCTCGTCGAGAGCGTCGTCCTGGTAGGTCTTGTCGGCGGCGGGTGCGGGGGTCGAGACGAAAACGAGCAGCGCGGCGGCAAGGCCAGCGCGAAACCATGCGACCATGGATGTCCTCCAAGCGCCCGGCTCTCGGCAAAAAGCGGAGCGTGGAACCTATCGTAATGGAGCCGTGTGACAGACACCAGAGGGATGCACGGGGAGGTCGAGGGTGCAGTCCACTACGCAGAGGCAGCGATGTCCTGGGCAATCTGGGTAAGCTCGCCGCGTAGCCATTGGTGGCATTCATCCCGGTCGTAGCTCGAGTGCCACATGAGCCGTAAGGGAAAGTCGACCGGCGGTACCGGCTGGGCCACGCGCGCGAGGCCGAATTGCTTCTCAAGGATCGACGCCAGCGAGGAGGGCAATGTCAGCAGAGCGTCGCTGTTCAGCACAACGAGAACGCCAACAAGGGCCGAGGAGACGTAAGACGAGACGTTGCAGCTCAGCGCTTGAGCGGCCAGGGCCTCGTTCAGGAGACTGAGCGCGGGGAGCGAATTGACCGCCACATGGTCGGCGGCCACGAACGTGGCGGCGTCCGGCTTTCGCTTGGTGAAGGCGTGCCCCGGCCGCGCCAGGGTGGCGAGCGTATCGTCGAACAGCTTCGCGACACGAACGTCTGGGGCATTCACCAGAGCACCCTCGATATCGATCACGAAGTGCCTCCGGGCGGTGCGTAGCGCATCGACCGTCTCGTCTCGATGCGACGGCGCCCAGTTCACGTGGACGTTCGGTGCGGCCGATTCGAGCCGTTTTCTGAGGGGCTCGACCAGAATGAGTTCGCCGGCCTCACTCGACGCTGCGGCAAAATCGCGCACGGAAAGCGACGGATCGAACGGGTTGCTGGGCCGCAGCAGGCTCTCCATACCGGCCAGGATGACGTGAACCGTAGGAGCTAGTTCCAGCGCCTTGGCCGTCGGCACAAGCCGCTGGCCAGCCCGCACGAATAGCTCATCGTTGAAGATTTCCCGCAGTTTAGCCAATGCGTGGCTGATCGCGGATGCGCTCCGGCCCAATCTTTCAGCGGCCCGCGTGACGCTTGCATCGACCAAGAGCGCGTCCAGGGTCACGAGCAGATTGGCGTCGACCTCTTTAAGATGCATTTCATTCAACTATTCGGCTGAAAAGAGTTCAGTACGTTCATGTTAGCGGCTGGGCTAGGGTTTTGACAAGATATTCGGCCGCCCAGCCCGAATGTCTGGAGCGTTCTTGCCCGAGCCTGGACGCTTCCTCATCTCAACCTTGCGGCGGCCTGGAGGTCCCGGCCGAAGGGCCGCCGCATTCTTCGCCACCTAGATCGGATCGAAACCGCGAACTGAACTGGTTGGTGTAAAGTCCGGTTTGGGCAAGAACCAATTTTCTGAGGAGGTCTCTAATGACGCGGGGTGATGCTCTTACCACCTGCTCACGCCTGACAATCTTGTCCTTTCTCGCAGGTCTATTGTTGTGCCTCGCCAGCGTGCCTGCCAGCGCACAGTTCTATGTCCGCTCGCCAGACGTCGAGAAGGGCGAGCTGACACTCGAAGGGCACGGCCAGATCTATTCGGGCCCGGGCGAGGACGAGCGTCGCCGGCAGTCCCATGAGCTTGAGGGGAAGTATGGCTTCACCGACAGGTTCGAGGGCATCGTCGAGTTAACTGCCCGCCAGAACATTGGCGAAAGCCTGAAGGCGCACCGGTTCGAACTCGGAGGTCAATATGAACTCGTGGAACGTCACGGTGACGGCTGGGGTCTTGCCTTCCGCTCCCTCTATGAGTGGGCGCTACAGGACGGCGATCCTGACGAAATCCTGTTCGGTCCGCTCGCCAAATATGTGCGAGGGCATGACTCCTTCACCATCAACACGTTCTTCATCGGCCAAGTCGGCAATCACGTCGACATCGACAGCCTGGAGCTCCTAGTAAATTGGCGCCTGAAGCACGAGTTCAACGAAGCCTGGGGGGTTGGCGTGGAAGGTTATAGCAAGATCGGGGATCTCTCACACGCGGGCACGTGGGACGAGCAGTTGCACCGGGTCGGTCCGGTTGCCTATCTTGAACTCGAAGGCATGCCGGAGTGGGAGTTCGCCGCAGGCACGCTGTTCGGCGTATCCGACGCAACTTCGGACGTCACCTTCAAGTTCGATATTGAGGCTGTATTCTAGATGATGTTGGTCGGCGCGCACCTTAGTCAGCCTTCGCCCGGGTTTGGTGCCTGCTGAACCATAGGCTCTCCAGCTCTTTGCATGTTTGACAGGGGGTCCCATCTACGCACGCTTTTGTTGAGAGGGCTCCCCCCATGTTGTTTCGGAGGGGAACAAATGGGAACATAGCATTAGCCCTGAAAACGAGGAAGCTGTGGCTGTCCGCGCGACTGTAAGTGGCGAGCCTGCTGCCGACATGGACCACTGGGAAGACGGGAAGGTCAGGCAGGAGGCGAAAACCCACAAGCCAGGAGACCTGCCCTTACCTGTGCCAGGGCTGATGCCTGAGCGGGGATGCTCGGACGTCGCCGGAAAGCCTTTTCAGGTCGCTCCGAAGCCTTGACACAGCTGATTATGGTCAAGCGACTTTAGAGGGAAGTATGCGGAGATCAAATCTCTCTATTCACGGTCTGCCGCTCGCGGGATGGTATGGGGCAGCCCGAAATTTTTGTCTCGGGATTGCTTTTGGAGCCGCGATCGCACTTGCCGTGTCGGTGCCAGCAAGTGCTCGGTGTGACCTCCCCGAACCCGACATCGCAGATGGTTCGAGGCACATTCCCGACGAAGCAGTTGCAGCAATCGACCCAGGCGGCGTTCGCCGCGCCCTTTCAAAGTATGGGATCGCTGTCGGCGGTCTTTACACCGCCGAGGCCTTTCACAATTGGGGCGGCCTTCAGGATGGCGGAGCCTATGAGGGCGTGCTTGAACTCTACGCCAATGCCGATATGCACAAATTGGGTTTCTGGGAAGGCCTTTGCTTTTTCGCAAATGGCTACCAGATCCATGGGCGTCAAATTACCGCTGGGTATGTGGGCGCTCTGGCGCCGGTCTCCGGCATCGAGGCGGTACCGACGACTCGGCTATTCGAAATGTGGCTCGAGCAGCACATATTTAGTGAGACTGTGTCTATAAGATTTGGCCAACTTGCCGCCGACGCGGAGTTTTTTCTAAGTGAGAGTGCCGGCTACTTACTGAACGCCACCTGGGGATGGGCGTCCAAAGCTGCAGAGAACAACCCAGGCGGCGGGCCGGCCTATCCTCTCGCCACACCGGGCGTTCGCGTCGCCGTTGCGCCGACCGATAAGCACAAATTGATGCTCGCGGTCTTCAATGGCAATGCCGCGCCAGAATGCAACAAAGGCGGGGGCGATCCTCAGCGCTGCAACCCTCACGGCTTGGAGTTCGAGCTCGACGATCCTCCACTGCTCATGGGCGAAGGCGATTACAGCTACGACCTTGCTGGCGGGACTCTACCGGGGGTCATCAAGTTCGGCACCTGGTATCACTTCGGCACCTTCGAGCACCGGCGCATCGGTGTCGGCGGTGAACTCATCGGCGTTACCGGTAATGCTGCAAAGCCTTTGAAGCACAATTGGGCGCTGTATGCAGTCGTCGACCAGTTACTGTGGCGTGTCCCGGGAAGCGAGGACCCTCACGGTATCAGCGTTTTCGCGCGAGCCGCTGGCGCACCGAGCGATCGTAACCTAATCGACTTGTATTTCGACGGCGGCTTCACATTCACGGGCATGATTCCGAGTCGGCCGAACGATGCACTAGCCGTTGGCTTAGCCTATACCGGCATTTCTCATGAGGTTTCTGCTTTCGATATCGACTCAGGCAAACCCATAGCACGCAACTATGAAGCGCTGTTGGAGGTAACATATACATTCGAGTTTACCCAAGGCTGGATTCTGCAGCCTGACTTTCAATACTTCTGGAACCCAGGTGGTAATGTTGCAGGGATTGATGACGCATTGGTTTTGGGAGGCCGCTCCACACTTAGATTCTGACAATCAGATCACACTTAGTGGAAACGCCAAAGCGTGGGGCATGTGCGTGGCATGATATATAGGACCAATTACCTTGCATCCGGCTGCGGTATAGCTTTATTCGCGTTAGCGTCAAGTATGCCATCGCGTGCAGAAGTTGAAATTTATAACCCGGAGGCCATAGTTCCTCCCCAGTGTTACACCAAGCACGAAGGGCGGTTTAACGCCTGTTACGTCTGTCACCAAGATCATAAAGGTGGCGAACGGCTGAACGCCATGAATGATCAGCGCCTACAATCGGAGTATGACTTTGCTGAAGTGGCGCTCAAGAACCACTGGACAAATCTGTTTGTTGATAGGCGACCGCTTATCGCAAAGATCGATGACCGGGAGATCTTGGAGTACGTCGATGACGACAACTACTCGGGGTTAGCTAGTCGATTAGAGCTCTCGGGTTGGCGAGGCTTCATTCCAAGAATCGACCGCCTTCATGAGGCGGCTGCTGCTTTTGACGTCAGAGGTTTTGCCCGCGACGGAAGTGGCTGGGTCGCCTTCAATTACAAGCCGCTGCCAAGTACTTTCTGGCCAACGAATGGCTCGACTGACGACGTAATGGTTCGGTTGCCGGACAAATTTCGTAAAGACGCTGACGGCAACTACAGTCCAGAGATCTATCTGATAAATCTCAGTATTGCCGAGGCAGCAATCAAAAATTTGGACGAGGTCTCTATTCCAGAAACCGACGAGCAACAGATTGGTTTAGATCTCGATGGCGACGGAACTTTGAGGGCCAGCGTGAGTCGACTGAGAAGGCCAGAGAGTTACATAGGTTCTGCAGCCAATCTCCCCGTCGTTAGCTTTCTGTACCCGGCGGGTACAGAGTTTCTGCACACTGTTCGTTACTTAGGAATTGGGGAAAAAGGAACAATAGAACATGCCCGCCGGCTTAAGGAACTGCGCTATATGCGGAAGCACACGTTTCTGTCCGCCGCAGAGGTTCGCGCCCGCTACGAGGCCCTTAGGCAAAAAGAGAACACAAGCAATGAATCTGAATCCGTGGATCATCAGGCTGGCGTCAAGCCAGCGGGCGAATACGGCTATGACAACGGTTTCGGTTGGTATGTCCAAGGGTTCATTGAAGACTCCAAGGGGGAGCTTCGGCCGCAAGGGAGCGAAGAGGGCCTGTTCTGTATGGGGTGTCACGCCAGCATAGGGGCCACAGTAGACAGCACTTTCGCATTCGCCAGGAAAGTTACCGGAGCACGGGGCTGGGGCTATATCGATTTGCGGGGGATGCCCGACGCGCCGGTTGTGGGGCAAAACGTCGGTGAGATTTTACAGTACTTCCGCCGAGTCGGTGGGGGCGATGAGTTCCGGGAGAACAAGGAGCTACTAAAGCGCTTCTTTCGAAAGAGTGGCAGCATACGTGAAAATAGGGTCCGTTCGAAAGATGTCTACGAGCTGACTAGCCCGTCACGCAGCAGGGCTTTAGCCCTAAACAAGTCCTATTGGACGATCGTGCGTGAGCAGAGTTTCATCCGAGGGCGAGATGCCAACCTATCCCCAATGGATAATGTATTTCGTACCGTTGATCCGAAAGAGGCGCCTACACTGCCGGCGTCCAAACAATTCCATAGCGACATTAGGCTAGACTGGCCGGCCCGCTGATGACGGGATCTGTTCGCGTTTAATCTGATGGAAGTACCACGCTGGCAGAACGCGATCAGCAAGCAAGAGAAATTATGAAGTGTTCTTTTTGGATCTTCAGTCTCAGCCAGCAATACAATTGCAACATTGGTCTCAGGCGTGGAAAACGGCGAGTCCGTCTTGCGCATTTCCTATTCTCACCGCAATTCCCGGTCTAAGTCGCAAGCGTCCGCACCAAGATCCTTCATGAACCGCAAGCACATCCAAAAGCCGCAAGTTCCCGCGCGCGTTCCCAACAAGCCGCAAGCGTCCGCCAAGCTGTCCAAATGGTGGCGGCCCGACCGCTTGCACCTGGCCGCGCTGATGGGCCCCTGGAGCCGCAGCGCGAAGATCGGGGCGGCGGTCGTCGGCGCGCTGGTGTTGTTCTTAGGGATTGTGAACTTCGCCCTGTCGACTGATTGGATCGAAACGCGGGTTGCCTCGCATATCAAAGAGAAGACGGGCCGCGATCTCACGGTGAACGGCTCGACGCTGCTACTGTTCACGCCCGGGCCCTATGTCATCATTTCGGACGCGAAGATCACAGATCCGGACGCAAGCGCCGGTGCCGATCTTTCCGTCGGCAGGCTCAAGATCAATCTCGACTTCGCCGATCTGTTTAGCCGCAACGTCGAGGCCGAGCAGATCGTTTTCGTGCGGCCCGTTCTCACGGTGCGTCTCGGCGAGGAGGATAAGCCTCCGCAATGGACCGGCGTCGATCCGGACGCCAAAGGCGCAATGCCTTGGAAGAGTCGTTTCGCCAAGGCCCAAGCCTCAAACCTCTCATGGGGTGGCGATCGCCAACTTCATCTCAAGGACGTGCGCATCGAGGACGGGACCATCATCATCGTCCGCGACGATGCAAAGCGTGAGCGGCGCATCGAACACATCAACGCGCAAATGACCATGCCGGCGCCGACGGACCCTTTGGTCGGCAAAGGTACGTTCGACTGGAAGCGCCAGACCGTCGACTTTAGTTTCGAGGTGACGACGCCCGCCGACCTGAGGGCCAAGCGGCAAGCGCGCCTTCAGCTCGCCCTCGACTCACAAGCGATCGCCGCGCGGTTCGACGGTAAGTTCGTCACAGCGCCTGAGATTGCTGGCGCGGGCACGCTCTCGGCCAAGGCCCACTCGATCCCGTCGATCCTGGCTTGGGTACGCGAGAGTCCGGATGTTTCGAGCGCGCTCGGCGATGGGGAGCTTGCCAGCGACGTCTCTTGGACCAAGAACAAGATCAGTTTTAGCAATGCGCGCTTCGCGCTTGAGCATGCGCGCGGCGACGGCGAGGCCGTCATCACGCTGAAGCGTCCGCGTCCGCATGTGCGCGCCGCTATCGCGCTCGAACATCTGGACCTCGATCCGTTTCTTCAAAGCGGCAAGACTGAGGATGCCACGGCTCCCAAGGATGCAATCACGAACGCTGTGGCCGTGCTGCCTGTGGCCCAAGCGCCAGTTAATCAAGCGCCGGTGACCGAAGCCCCCGCGGCACAAATGGCAGGTCCGATCGTGCCCCAGTCAAATGCGGCGCTTGAAGCTGTGCCCCAGCCAAGTGCAGCGGCCCCCGCCGTCTTCGACGCCGATGTGAACCTCAATATTCGCAAGACCCGCGCCGGCCGGATCACGATCGGGCCGAGCGCGTTCGTAATCGCCTTCCGCAACGGCGTGGCGACCACCGGGCTCGGCGTGGAGCTTTATGGCGGCCATGTGCGCGGCACGCTGGCGGTCGATGCGACAAAGCAGGTCCCGGCCTTCGACGGCGAGTTTCACTTGGATGACGTTGAAACCGAGCCGCTCCTGAAAGATGCCGCGCAGTTCGGCATGGTGTCCGGCCGGGCCAAGCTCAAACTGAAGATGTCCGGCACGGGCGGCGACGCCGACACGATCAAATCCTCGCTGAAAGGCGACGGCAGCATCCTCGTCAGCGACGGCGCGATTGACGGCATCGACCTCACCGCTTTGATCCGTGGCCTTGGCAAAGGCGACTTCGATCTTCGCCAAGGCGCGGGCGCAAAAACGGCGTTCAGCGATCTCGGCGGCAGCTTCACCATTGCGGACGGCATCGCCGAGACGCAGAATCTCAAGATGATCAGCCCGCTTCTGAAGGTCAGCGCGGACGGGACGGTCGACCTTGCCCGGAGCAATATCGACATCCTGGCCCGCCCTGAGATTGTTGCGGGGCCTGAGGGCAGCGGCGGCGCCAACGAATTCGCCGGCCTGGGCGTGCCGGTCCGCATCGAAGGCCCGCTCGACAAGCCGCGCATCCAGCCGCAGATCGGCAGTCTCTTCGCCGACACCGAGAGTGCATCGAAGACCGTCAATAAGATCGGCGAGATGCTGCAAAGGAAGTTCAAGGGCAAGCCCGTGGGCGAAGCCATTGGGCGGCTCCTGGGCGGTGTCCAGATCGGCAGTGGCCAGCAGGCGCCGGCTCAGGCTCTCGCCGGTCCCCAAGCGGCGGAATCCCATCAGGGCAATACGGGCGGCACGGAAATGCAGGAAATCCCGCGCTAACGCGGGCTCACTCTTTCTTCTTGCTCTTCTTGCTGACTTGCTTGCCGAGACGCTTGTCGAGCGCGGCCATCCCCTTGGTGAAGCCGTCGAGCGCGGCGACGGTCTTGATCGCCTTTCCGTTGAGCGCGTAGACCGTGAGGCTGCCTTGCTTCGAAGCCGCCATTTCCTTGCGCATATCGTCCTGCACCAAGAGCAGGGCCTTACAGCCCATGGGCAGACAAGTTTGAAATGGCATGCGGTAGATCTTCCGCGTGTCCGGCGAAAACTCGACGCCACTCTGAAGTGCAACACCCGTCGGGCCGTCCACGCGCAAAACCAGTTTGCCCTTGGATCCGTAGGTCACGATTACGCGGAACACCAGTTTCTGCGTTTCCTTTTCGACCAGCGGAAGCACCAGCGAGCATCGCTCCTTGGCGCTTTTGTCCCCACCCTCCTTGCCGCAAAGCAGCGTCCAATTACCGTAACTGCCGGCCACTTTGGTCTCTGCCGTAGGTTTTCTGGCGGCCGGCATGGCCGTCTTCTTGGCAGCGCTTGAGCTGCCAGTCTTGTTTTGTGCGAGTGCCAAATCTGCCGCAGCGAAGCAGGTGATCGCAGCGAACGTCAATGTCAGCCCAAGGGTCTTCAGTCTCGCCGCCCCTCCTTTCGCCAACACACTACTCCCTGATCCAAACGTCAATTGGTTCACCTGGCAACACGCGCCTGCGAGAGCTTACGCGGGTTCCAGTGCGTTCCTATAAAAATCTGAGATTTCTGATTTAGCAGAGAAATCAGTTCATAGACGAACCGCTTTACGACCTTTTTAAACCTGTGGGACCACACTCTGAAAGAGCCTCGCGGCATCGAGGCGCAGGCAGCGAAGGACAGTAGAGGGCCCTATGATCACCGACCTTCTTATTATTACGATTTTTCCGATGGCCATGGCATTCGCGGTCGCCAGTGATCTTTTTTCCATGACGGTGCCGAACTGGATCTCGCTTCTGCTGATTGCAGGCTTTGCTGTGCTCGCACCGCTGGCTGGGCTAGGCTTGGCGGAGGTTGGTTTTCATGTCGCCTTGGCCGTCGCTGCGCTTGTTGTGACGTTCACAATGTTCTCCTTTGGCTGGATTGGCGGGGGCGATGCCAAGTTGTTCGCGAGCACTTGCTTGTGGTTAGGCCCGGAGGGCCTACTTCTATATGTGGTCTATGCATCTCTGCTTGGCGGTCTTTTGACGCTTCTAATCATTGCGATCCGCTCAGTACCCATGCCTGCCGCGCTCAATTCCCAAGGCTGGCTCCTGCGCCTGCACAGCCCGAAGGAAGGTGTGCCATACGGGATCGCGCTCGCAGCCGCGGGCCTGCTGGTCTACCCCGGTACCCCCATTATGGCGGCGTTCGGTGGCTAGCTCCTAAGTAGTCATACGGCGCTTGTGCCGCGTGACCCTAAAGGGGCGGCAAATGGCCTTCATGAGATTTTGGATAGTCCGCGGCGTCCTCGGCCAAATTGGCACTCGCTGTTGCGGCTGAAGAGGCTTCCGGTCTGGCCGCAGGCGCCCAGAAGAGAGGCCGCGGCAGTCGTCGCCAGAAGCGCGAGGACCATGGAGCGTCGAGGGCAGGAAACGTGTGGCATTGCTTAAGCAATCCTTAACGGGCGCGGACGCACCCGGGCTGCTGGTTTCACTGCCGTCATGATCTGGGACAGGCGTATAAATAGTATTAACCATGAGCCATTTCCCCCATGGTCCTAGGGCGGATGCGAAGGCGAAAAACCCTTAGACGCCAGCTCTTTCGCGCATCTCGGTCCGCGCGCCATCGGTCCATTCGGCCATCGCCGGCATGGCATAAATAGCGTCGACATAGGCGCCGGCCGTGCCGTCGTCGCCGTACCGCTCCAGCTTCACGCCATAGGTGCGGAAGCGCGTCGCCACGGGCGCGTACATCGCGTCCGCATTGGTAAAATCGCCCAAGAGAAACGGCCCGATCTTGCCGAAGCGCGCCCGCGTATCCTGCCAGATCGCGACCACGCGCCTGATGTTGTTCTCCAGCGCCTCGCTCAATTCCGGCATGGGAAGCTCTGAGAGCAGGTCCATGGGCATGTCGTTGCGCAGCGCCTGAAACCCCGCATGCATCTCCGCTGACACCGAGCGGGCCGCCGCGCGTGCCTCCCGGTCTGTAGGCCACAGCTTTGCCTCAGGGTGCTGCTCGGCGAGATATTCGACGATGGCCAGGCTGTCGCAAATGATGCCGATATCGGTCTTGAGCGCCGGCACCTTGCCGGACGGCGAGTGGCGGAAAATCTCGGCCTTGCTGTCCGCCTGGCGCAGCTGCACCCGCTCCTCCTTGAAGGGAACTCCGCATGCCTTCAAGGCAAGCCACGGGCGCAAGCTCCACGACGAGTAGTTCTTGTCTCCGATTACCAGTGTGTAGTCCGTGCCCGTCATGAAACCGCCTTCCGCCTAACCGTCTTCCACCATTGTCATGGTTCTGCTCCCCTGCCATTAATGCGCGGCGCCTTCAAGACAGATGCGGACATTTCATGCCAACAAAAGCGACGACGCTCGACACCACGCGCCACCACCTCGAAGACCTGTTGCTTGTCGAAAGTGCCGACGCCACGCCGATCACGCTGATTTCCTCGGACGACGATCTCGAATGCCTCACGGACGTCGAGCGCCGCTGGGCCGAGGCCCGCGGCTGGAAGACCACCCAAGGCGCGGTGCTGGCCGTCCCCGACGAGACCGGCGCTGTGGGCCGCGTTCTGCTTGGCACTGGCGGCGCCGACTGGGCGGAGACACCGCTGCTCACCGGCACGCTGCCGGCAGGGCTGCAAGCAGGCGACTATCGCTTCGATAGCCCACTGCCCGATCCCGAGCTTGCCGCGCTTGGCTTCCTTGCCGGCTGCTATCGCTTCACCCGCTACAAGTCTGCCAACGACCAGGCGCCGCCGCGCCTGGTACGCCCGGAAGGTGCGAACCGCGACACGGTCCTGGCGCTTGCGGAGGGGCTCTATCTCGGCCGCGACCTAATCAACACGCCGGCGAGCGATTTCGGCCCCGCCGAGCTGGAGGCCGCCGCGCGCGATCTTGCCAATACGTTCGGCGCCACCGTCAAAGTCACGGAAGGCTCCAGTCTTCTCTCCGACAATTTCCCGATGATCCACGCCGTGGGCCGCGCCAGCGACCGTAGCCCGCGCCTTATCGACATGCACTGGGGCGCGGACAGCGCGCCGAAGGTGACGATCGTCGGCAAAGGTATTTGCTTCGACACTGGCGGGCTCAATCTCAAGCCCGGCGGTGCCATGGGGCTGATGAAGAAGGACATGGGCGGGTCGGCGGCGGCGCTCGCCTTCGCGCTCCTTGTGATGCGCACCAAGCTGCCGGTCCGTTTGCGCGTGCTGATCCCGGCGGCCGACAACTCCGTCGCGGGCAACGCCTTCCGTCCCGGCGACGTGCTGACCAGCCGGAGCGGTCTGACAGTGGAGATCGGCAACACGGACGCCGAAGGCCGGCTCGTGCTTGCCGATGCCTTGAGTCTCGCCGATGAAGAAGAGCCGGACTATCTCGTCACCTTCGCCACCTTGACCGGCGCCGCGCGCGTCGCGCTCGGCCCCGAGCTGCCGGCCTTCTATGCCGACGACGAGGCGTTCGCCGGCCAGGTGCTTGATGCCGCTCATGGCGTCGGCGATCCTGTCTGGCGCATGCCCTTCTGGGCGCCTTACGACAAGCTGCTCAAAAGCAATGTCGCCGACGTCAGTCACATCTCAGACGGGCCGTTTGCGGGCTCGGTGACGGCGGCACTCTTCCTCAAGCGCTTCGTGAAGAAGGCCAGGCGCTTTGCTCATCTCGACATCTATGGCTGGGTGCCACGGGCGCGGCCGGGCCGCCCGCAAGGGGGTGAGCCGCAAGGCGCGCGGGCGCTGTTCGAGGTCTTCCGCCGTGAGCTCGGCTCATGACGAAGCCGCTCGATCCGCGCCGCCATGTCTACCGCGCGGATCTTGCCGCCGAGCACTTGCGCGGAACCGTAGAAGCCGAGCGCTATGTGAGCGGCGAGCGCCGCCAAGTGGCCGCAAGCGCGCTGCCTCTGCGCCGCGCGCCGCGCTTCGACGCAACGCTTGATACCGAAGCACTGCATGGCGAGACGCTCACCGTTTACGACGAGGATGAAGGCTGGGCTTGGGTGCAGCTCGATCATGATGGGTATGTCGGCTATATGCCGAGCGAGGGGTTGATCGCGCCAACGCACAGCCCGACGCACCGTGTCTCTGCTTTGCGCACCTACATCTTTCCTGAGCCTGACTCAAAAGTGCCTCCGCTCGCCATGCTGAGCCTCAACGCGCGCGTCGCTGTCACAGAAGACTCTGGACGCTACCTTCCATTGGCCAATGGCGGCTTCATCTATGCCAGCCACGTCGCGCCATTAGGCGAGGTCGCGGACGACTTCGCCGCGGTTGCCGAAACCTTCCTCGGCACGCCCTATCTTTGGGGCGGGCGCACCAGCGTCGGTCTCGACTGCTCGGGGCTCGTGCAGCTCGCTGCCTCTGCCTCTGGGTATGAGGTACCGCGCGATGCGGACATGCAGGAGGCGGAAGCCGGCGAAGAAATCGCGGGAGGCCAAGGTGAGACGCTCGCCCGTGGCGATCTCGTATTCTGGGACGGCCATGTCGGCATCATGACCAGCCCGGACGAGTTTCTGCACTCCAACGCGCACCACATGGCCGTGGAGAAGGAACCGCTGCGCGACGCTGCGGACCGCATCAAAGCGGCAACAGGCTTCGAGATCAGCGCGATCCGGCGTTTTCCGAAGAACCCTTAAGTCGAAGACTTTAAGTCGACACCGCGTCGGCGCGCGTTGTTTCCAGCTCGAAGGCCGCCGCGAGCAACGCCTTGGTGTAGTCGGTCTTCGGGTCGGAGAACACGTCTTGCGCCGGGCCTTGCTCCACCACCTTGCCGTGACGCAGCACGATGATCGAGTTGGCGAGCGCGCGCACGACTTTAAGATCGTGACTGATGAAGAGGTAAGCCAGCTTGTGGCGTTTCTGCAGCTCGCGCAGCAGATCGACGATCTGCGCCTGCACCGACACGTCGAGCGCCGAGGTCGGCTCGTCGAGAATGAGGAACTTCGGCTCCAGCACCAGCGCACGGGCGATGGCGATGCGCTGGCGCTGCCCGCCGGAGAATTCGTGCGGATAGCGGTCGCGCACACCCGGGTCGAGCCCGACTTCTTTCAGCGCGCGGGAGACTCGCTCGCCGCGCTCCTCGTTTGACAGGTTCGGGTCCTGAATGTTCAGACCCTCCTCGATGATCTGCCCGATCGACATGCGTGGGGATAGCGAGCCGTAAGGATCCTGGAACACGATCTGGAGATCCTTGCGCAACGGGCGCATTTCCTTGGAGTCGTAGCCGTCAATGCGGTCGCCGAGATAGACGATCGGTCCTTCGCTGGAGATTAGCCTAAGCACCGCAAGACCGAGCGTTGTCTTGCCGGAGCCCGACTCGCCCACGACGCCAAGCGTCTGGCCCTCCTTCACGTCGAGGTCGATGCCGTCGACCGCCTTGATGTGTCCCACCACGCGGCGCAAGAACCCGCGCTTGATCGGGAACCACACCTTGAGGTCGTCCGCCTTGAGAATGGTCTTGGCCGTCGGGTCCTCCGGCGGCGGCGATCCTTTGGGCTCGGAGCCGAGGAGGTGCTTCGTGTAGTCGTCCTTTGGTTTCTCGAATATGCGGCGCGTTGCGCCTTTCTCGACGATCTTGCCGTCATGCATCACGCAAACATGGTCGGCCATCTTCCGCACGATGCCGAGATCGTGGGTGATGAGCAGCATGGCCATGTTGAACTCGTCCTTCAGCTCCAGCAGCAATTCCAGGATCTGCGCCTGGATGGTGACGTCGAGCGCCGTGGTCGGTTCGTCGGCGATGAGGAGATCAGGCTCGTTGGCGAGCGACATGGCGATCATCACGCGCTGGCGCTGGCCGCCGGAAAGCTGATGGGGGTAGGAGCCGAGGCGGCTCTTCGGGTCTTCGATGCCGACCCGGGTAAGAAGATCAATCACCCGCTCGCGCGCCTTATCGCCTGTCATCCCCTTATGGATGCACAACACCTCGGCGATCTGCTGCTCGATCGTGTGCAGCGGATTGAGCGAGGTCATCGGCTCCTGGAAGATCATAGAGATCTGATTGCCGCGCACATGACGCAAACCGTCCGGCGGCAAGGCCAGCAGGTTCTCGCCCTTGAAGTAGATCTCGCCGGAGGGATGCGAGGCGGCAGGGTAGGGGAGCAGCTGCAGGATCGACAGCGCCGTCACGGTCTTGCCGGAGCCGGACTCACCCACGAGCGCGATCGTCTCGCCTTCGGCGATATCGAACGAAATGTTCTTCACCGCGTGGGTCACTCTGTCTCCGGCGCGGAAGTCGACAGAGAGGTCCTTGACGGAGATAAGATTGTTCTTGCCTGTCATGCGCTCGCTCGTTTGGTCTCGTCGGCGCAAGCCGACCGCTCGACCTCCACCGTGGCGTGGTCGAGGTGAAACTTCTCTTTCAGCCGCGCTTTGATGGCCTGCACCACCGTATCGATATCGGCGGCGTCTCCGATTACCGCGTGCAGGGTCACCATGCGCCGCGATTGGGTGATGGACCAGACATGGACGTGATGCACGTCATCCACGCCCGGGATGTTCTTCGTCAGGTCCGGCGCGATATCGCGTGTGTCGAGCTCCGCCGGTGCGCCTTCGAGCAGAATATGCGCCGACTCCGCAACGACGAACCAGCCGCTGCGCAGGATGATGAACGCCACAAGGACGGACAGCAGAGGATCAATCGGGGTCCAGCCGGTCAGCATGATGACGGCACCGGCGATGAGCGCGGCGACGGAGCCGAGCAAATCGCCGAGCACATGGATTGCGGCGCTCCGCACGTTCAGGTTCTCGCGGTCCGCGCCGCGCAACATCCAGAACGAGGCGATATTGACCAGAAGGCCCGCGATCCCGACGACGACCATAATGCCGCCGGCGACATGCGCCTCGCCCTCGGACAGCCGGTGAATGGCCTCGTAGATGATCCAGCCGGCGATGGCGAACAGCGCAAGACCGTTGGAGAACGCGACGAGCACTTGAAAGCGGTCGAAGCCGTAGGTGCGCTTCCAGTCCGCCGGCCGGCGCGCCAGCCGGAAGGCGAACCAGGCCAGCGTCAGCGAGGCGAAGTCCGTCAGCATGTGGCCGGCATCGGCAATCAGCGCCAGCGAGTTGGCAATAATGCCGCCAGCTAACTCGACGAACATAAAGCTGCCGGTCAGCAGCGCCGCCACGCCCATACGCCATTCGTTGTTGGCGTGAACTTGCATCTGACTGTGGTCGTGCGAGCCGTGCATCGGGGCGCCCTTTAGGTCAGCGTCTTGCGCGGGTCGAGCGCGTCACGCACCGCCTCGCCGACGAAGATCAACAGGCTGAGCATGAGGGCGATGACAAAGAACGCGGTGAGGCCGAGCCACGGCGCCTGCAAATTATCTTTGCCTTGCGCGAGAAGCTCACCGAGCGACGGCGAGCCGGGCGGCAGGCCGAAGCCCAAAAAGTCGAGCGAGGTTAGTGTGGTGATGGACCCGTTCAAAATAAACGGCATGAAGGTCAGCGTTGCCACCATGGCGTTCGGCAACAGATGCTTGAAGATGATCCTGATGTTGGGCAGCCCCAATGCGCGCGCGGCGGTGACGTATTCGAAGTTCCGCGCGCGTAAGAACTCCGCGCGCACCACGCCCACCAGCGCCACCCAGGAGAACGCAAGCAGAATGCCGAGCAGGATCCAGAAGTTTGGCTCGATCACGGCTGCGACGATGATCAAGAGATAAAGCTGCGGCACGCTGGTCCAGATCTCGATGAAGCGCTGAAAAATAAGATCGGTCCAGCCGCCAAAATAGCCTTGGAAGGCGCCGGCCGCCACGCCAACGACCGAAGAGACCAGCGTAAGCACGAGCCCGAACAGCACCGAGATGCGGAAGCCGTAGATAATGCGTGCGACCACATCGCGGCCCTGGTCGTCCGTGCCGAGCCAGTTCCACTCCAGCGAGCTGTTGCACGGGTGGAAGCCGCGCTCCACGGCTGCCTCGCAATCCTTATCGGTTAGCAGCCATGTGGGCTTCACCGGGAAGGCCATGGGCGGGTTCTTGTTCTGGGTGTTGTAGGAGAAGCGGATCGGCGGCCACAGCATCCAGCCGCCTTTCTCGGTGATCAGCTCCTGCACCACGGGGTCGCGGTAGTCGGCCTCCGTCTCGAACACGCCGCCGAAATCCGTCTCCGGATAGGCCTGGAAGATCGGGAAGTATAATTCGCCCTCATACTCGACCAGGATCGGCTTGTCATTGGCGATGAACTCCGCGCACAGGCTGAGACCGAACAGCACAAGAAAGATCCACAACGACCAATAGCCGCGCCGGTTCGCCTTGAAGGTTTGCCAGCGGCGCTTGTTGAGCGGGGAGGCCCACGCGCGCGGCCGGGGAATGCCTTCCGCGGCGATCTCCTCTGTGACGGCGACATCTGTTGGTGCGTCCATCAGACCTCCCGCGTCTCGAAGTCGATGCGCGGATCGACCCAGGTATAGGTGAGGTCGGAGATGAGATTGATGAGGAGGCCGAGCAGCGAGAAGATATAGACCGTGGCGAACACGACCGGGTAGTCGCGGTTCACGATCGACTCGAAGCCGAGCAGCCCTAAGCCATCAAGCGTGAAGATCGTCTCGATCAGAAGTGAGCCTGCGAAGAACGCCCCGATAAACGCGCCGGGGAACCCGGCGATGACGATCAGCATGGCGTTGCGGAACACGTGGCCATAGAGCACTTGCCGCTCGTTCAGACCTTTGGCGCGCGCCGTGATGACATATTGCTTGCCGATCTCCTCCAGGAACGAGTTCTTGGTCAGGAAGGTCGTGGTGGCGAACGCTGCCAGCGCCATGGCGGTCAGCGGCAGCACGAGGTGCCAGAAATAGTCGAGGATCTTCTCGTACCAAGGCAGCGTCCAGAAATCCTCCGAGATGAGACCCCGCAACGGAAAGATCTGCAGGAACGAACCGCCGGCGAACAGCACGATCAAGAACACGGCAATAAGAAAGCCGGGAATGGCGTAGCCGATAACGATGACGCTCGAGGTCCATACGTCGAAGCGTGAGCCGTCCTTGACGGCCTTGCGGATGCCGAGTGGGATGGAGATGGAGTACGAGATCAACGTCATCCAGAGCCCGAGTGAGATCGAGACCGGCATGCGCTCGGCGATCAACTTCAAGACGCTCGTGTCGCGGAAATAGCTCTCGCCGAAATCGAAGCGCAAATAGTCCCAGATCATCTTGCCGAAGCGCTCATGCGCCGGCTTGTCGAAGCCGAACTGCTTCTCCAGGCTGGCGATGAACTCCGGGTCCAGGCCTTGCGCGCCGCGATATTTGGACGGTGCCGCCGCGACGTCGCCCGGCACGGCGCCCGGCTGCGCGCCGCTACCGGAAAAGTCGCCGCCGCCCCCGCTGAATTTAGCCGTGGCGCCGGGATCGGTGCCGGCCAGCTGGGCGATCAGCCGCTCCACGGGGCCGCCCGGCGCAAACTGCACGATGACGAACGTCACCAGCATGATGCCGAGCATCGTGGGAACGATCAGAAGAAGCCTGCGAAGGATATAGGCGGCCAATGTCGCTGGGTTTCCTGTCGCTAAACCTGACGGTCGCCGCCCCGCCGTGGCGGCCCGGGAACCTCATCGGAAGTCTGATGCTTACTGGATTCTGGGCGGCATGGAAACCCGATGGAAGGGTCTGGAGTCATTGCAATTTGGTAAGATTTAAGGCCTTCGCGCCCTTCAGGCTGTGGGCTGGGCCCGCCCGCGCAGCGGCATCTCGCTCACCGGCTCGGTTTCCTCAGACGGACCGGCGCACTCGATACAGTCCGCGTAGATGCGCGATAGCGGGGCCGCGGTGAGCCCGTGCAGAACGATACTGAGGGCGACTGTCAAGATCGTCGTCACCGCGATGTCCTCGCCTCCCGGGATCGCCACCTCTTCTAAGACGAAGAGGGCAAACAGGATCGAGGCAAGCCCGCGCGGTCCGAACCAACCCAGGAACAGGACGGTCGGGCTGCTCACCCCTGAGCCGGCAAGAGCGATGGCGATCGGGATCATCCTGATCACCGTAAGGCTGAGGACCGCATAGACCAGCATGACCAAATCGAACGACCCGAATGCCGAGGGCAGGATCGCCGCGCCGAAGATCAGGAAAGTCAGCAGCACGAGGAAGTTTCCCTCCGCTTCGGCGAACTCGAACAGAAAGCCGCAACGCCCGCGTACGAAATTGCCGAAGACCAGCCCACTGACGAAGGCGGCAATAAAACCGTTCCCGCCAATCAACTCCGCAGCCGAGTAGGCCAGAAAGGCTAGACCGAGGATTGCGGCACCTTCGTAGCTCGCCGTCGTCCATTCTTTTTTGGCGGCCAGGTCCAGAAGCCACGCGCCGGCCATGCCGACAACGACGCCCGCCAAGGGGCCGAAAATGATCTGCTTGGCGCCGAAGATGAGCCAATTGTGACCACTTTCCGTCTGCATGGGGCCGGCAAGGAAGGCGAAGATCAAGACGAAGGGGAGCGCTATGCCGTCGTTGAGGCCGCTCTCCACGTTCAACGTCTGGCGGATGCGCGCCGGGACAAACCGGCTGAGGACCACCGATTGTCCGAGGGCCGCGTCGGTCGGCGCGAGAATGGCCGCTAACAGCGCCGCTTCCCAAAGATTGAAGCCAAGCGGAAGGGCAAGAGCGGCAACCGTGCCGAAGATGATGATCAGCGGCATACCGATCACCAGCATGCGCAAGGGCAGATTGTGGTCCTTGCGCAAGAGGCTGAGATCGATCCGCGCGGCATCGGAGAACAGCACAAGGATCAGCGTGATCTCGGCAAGCCCATGGATGAAATGGTTCTCGAATGACAGATCGGCCCATCCGAGAACAGACTCGCCAACGACCAGGCCGAAGACCGCGAAGACTAGCGGCGGCGTGATGACGGTCGTTTCGAGCCGCTTTGCAAACAGCGCGTAGAGGATGATGCCCGCGGCAATCGCGGCAAAGCCAAGTGAATTCATGGATGATCGAGGTCCCCGAGCCCTAGAGATCCGGCAGACCCCGATCATCGCCGATGGAAGGCCTGGAAGCCAGCTTCCCCGATGCCGAGGTCGCCGATCTGTATGAATCCGGCCCCTGTATTTCGCAAGATCGAGCGCTTCGATCGTTTGGCTTAGCCGCGTGCTTTGCGCCGCCCGCGGAAGAACAGGGTAGCGGCGAGAACGGCGAGCGCCAGCCCGCCCAGGATCAGCCAGAGGCGCGAACTTTCTCCTTCCGTCCCATTGCCGTCTTGAGACGGCCGCGAATGCCCGTTGGTGGCCACCTCAGACGCCTTGGCCTCATCGAACCACCAGGTGTCGAGGAGACCGCGGTCGAATTTCGGTTTCGTCTCGGGGCGGCCGAACTTGTCCCAATAGGCGACCGTGTGTGAGCCTTTGTACCAATGGGGCACCCAGTAGTGCCCAGCGCGCAATGTCCGGTCGAGCGCGCGGGCCGCAATGGTCATGTCCTCGCGCGTCTTCGCGGTCACGACTTTCTCGATCAGCGCGTCGACCGCCGGGTCCTTGACCCCGGCAAGATTGAGCGAGCCGTCGAGGTCCGCCGCTTGCGAGCCGAAATAGCTTCGCAGCTCGACGCCCGGCGTGTTGCGCATCACATAGCGCTGCGTGGTGATGTCGAAATCGAAATTCTTGAGGCGCTGCTGATATTGCGCGGGATCGACCCTGCGGATGCGCGAGTCGATACCGAGCAGTTTCAGATTCTTGACGTAGGGGGCGACAATCCGCTCGAAGGTCGGCTCGAATGTCAGGAACTCGACCGTGAGCTGTTCGCCCTTGTCGTTCACGCGCTTCTTGTTTTCGATGCGCCAGCCTGCGTCATCGAGCAAACCGCCCGCCTTGAGCAGAAGCCTGCGGTCCTGGCCGGAGCCATCGCTCTTTGGCGGTATCGCAGCAGAACGAAGCGCGGCCTCCGGCACCCCCACTTCCAAGCTTTCGAACAGCGTGCGCTCCTCTGCTGACGGCTCTCCTTCCGCCTTCATCGGCGAGTTCTCGAAATAACTCTCCGTCCGGTCGTAGAGGCCATAGAACAGATTGCGGTTGGTCCACTCGAAGTCGAAGGCGAGTGCCAACGCTTCGCGCACGCGCGGGTCCTTGAACTTGTCGCGCCGTGTGTTGATGAAGAAGCCTTGCGTGCCCGACGGCGTTTCGTCCAGCAGCGTCTCCTTCTTCACCCGCCCATCGCGAACGGCCGGAAAGTCGTACTCCGTCGCCCACACTTTTGAGGTGAACTCCTCGCGGAAGTCATATGTGCCGGCCTTGAAGGCCTCCATGCCGGCGGTGCGGTCACGGAAATACTCGAAGCGGATCCTGTCGAAATTCCACCGCCCCGCATTCACCGGCAGGTCCTTGGCCCAGTAGTCGGGGTTGCGTTTGTAGGTGATGGTGCGCCCTTGGGCGAAGTCGTCGATCACATAAGGCCCGGAGCCGACGGGCGGCTCCATGGTCGTCTCATCGAATTTCCGTTTCGTGTAGTAGGCCTTGGAGAGCACCGGCAGGGCGGCGACGGTCAGCGGCAGGTCGCGCACCTGATTGCCCTTTAAGGTATAGCGCACGGTGTGCGGATCAACGGCCTCCACATTCTCCACGTCGCGCAGTGTCTGGCGAAACAGAGGATGACCCTTGGTCTTCAAGGTTTCGAACGAGAACGCCACGTCGTCGGCGGTCAGCGGACTGCCGTCGGCGAAGCGCGCTTCAGGCCGCAAGTAGAACGTGACCGACATGCCGTCATCGGCGACCTCGGCACTTTCTGCGACGAGCCCGTAAACCGCGTCGGGCTCGTCCATCGCACGGGTCATGAGCGAATCGAACAACAGGTCCAGGCCCTGCGCCGCGTCGCCCTTGAGAATGTAGTTGTTCAGATTGTTGAACGTGGTCACGCCGCCCCAACCGATCAGAACGAGCATGCCGCCTTTCGGCGCCTCTGGATCGGCGTAGGCGAGGTGCTTGAAGTCTTGCGGTAGCGCGAGATCGCCGAAGGCCGAAAGGCCGTGGTTGCGTTGGGCTGCGGTGACGGCGCTGGTCCCGAGCGCCAGCGCGAGAGCGGCGACGATAAGAGAGGACTTGGCGCGCGCCATCGCCATCAGGACTTCGATGGCTCCGCGAGTTCCTCGGCCTTGGTCTTGTCGTACCACCACACCTGCAGGAAGCCCGGCGTCAGCCCGGGAAGTTTTTTAGGTTGGTCGTAACGGTTCCAATAGGCGATACGCACATTGGGCGAGAACCACTGCGGCACCACGAAGTCGTGCCACAACAGCACGCGGTCGAGTGCGCGCGTTGCCGCGACCAGCTCCGCCCGGTCCTTAGCGAAGATGACGCGGTCGATGAGCTTGTCGATAGCCGGGTCCTTGATGCCGATCAGGTTCCTGCTGCCGTCGCGGTCCGCGGCCTCCGAGCCCCAGAAATCGCGCTGCTCGTTTCCAGGCGAGTCCGATTGAGCAAAGTTACCGACGACGATGTCGTAGTCGTAGCCGTTGAGCCGGCGTGTGTACTGCGCGGAGTCCACGAGGCGAAGCGTGCTCTTAATGCCGAGCCGTTCGAGGTTGCGCATGTAGGGCTGCACGATCCGTTGGAACAGGGGCGACACCAGCAGAAATTCGATCGTCATCTTCTCGCCTGTCTCGGTGTTGACAAGGACGCCGTCCTTCACCTGCCAGCCGGCATCCTTCAGGAGCATCACCGCCTGGCGCAAATTTTTGCGCATGCTGTTGCGGTCCTCGTTCACCGGGTTCTTGTGAACCTTGGTGAAGACTTCCTCCGGGACTTCGCCTTTCACCTCTTCGAGGATCTCCAGTTCCCGGCCGGCCGGGAGTTCGGAAGGCGCCGCGAGTTCGGAGTTTTGGAAGTAACTGCCGACGCGCTCGTACTGGTCGTAAAAGAGGTTCTTGTTGGCCCACTCGAAATCGAAGGCGAGGTTCAGCGCCTGCCGCACGCGCCGGTCCTGGAATTGCGGCCGGCGCAAATTCATCACGAAGGCCTGCATTGGCATCGTGCGCTTGATCTTGACCTCTTCGCGCTTGACCTCTCCGTCGCGAAGCGCGGGAAAGTCGTAGGCCGTCGCCCAGTTCTTGGCGCTCGACTCCGTCCAGTAGTCGAGATTGCCGGCCTTGAAGCTTTCAAACGCGACCGTCTGATCGCGATAGGACTCAAAGCGCACCTCGTCGTAGTTCCACTGCCCTTTGTTCACGGGCAGGTCCTTGCCCCAATAGTCGTCCACGCGTTCGTACGAAATGGAGCGTCCCGGACTCACGGTCCCGATGCGGTAAGGGCCTGAGCCGAGCGGCGGCTCCATCGTCGTCTTCGTCGGATCGCGCGCTGCGCCGCTTCCATCTTTGCCCGTCCACCAGTGCTTCGGCAGGATGGTGAGCTGCCCCATGATCATCGGCAGCTCGCGGTTGCCTTTGGTGTCGAAGTAGAACGTCACCTCGTTGTCGCCGGTCTTCTCCGCGCGGGACACGTTCTTGTAGTAGAGGCCCATCCGCGGATTGGCGGTCTTGTTGATCTCCAGGCTGTAGATGACGTCGTCCGGCGTGATCGGCTCTCCGTCGTGCCAGCGCGCGTCATCGCGCAGCTTGAAGGTCACCGAAGAGTAGTCTTCAGGGTAGCTCGCCCATTCGGCGATGAGCCCGTAGGAGGTCGACGGCTCGTCGATGCTGTCATGCATCAGGCTCTCGTAAACGAGCTGCAATCCAGCTGCTTTCTCGCCGCGATAAAGCACTGGGTTCAAGCTGTCGAAGCCCCCGATCGAGGGCAAGCGCACCGTGCCGCCTTTGGGGGCGTCGGGATTCACAAAGTCGAAATGCGTGAAGCCGGCCTTGTACTTCGGCTCGCCGATCAAGGACAGCGCGTGATGTTTTGCGCTCTCTTCGGCGGTGGCCGAGCTGAGCACAAGAGCGGTGAGGAGGGCGGCAAAGGTTAGGCGTCGTACGATCATGGGCGCAGAAGAAAGCTTCATGTTTGAGGGATTGGCCCCCAAGAACGCGCGGGCGCGAAGAAGGACCAAAGGCGCGAAAAACTCGGCAAAAGCTAGCATGGCGGGCGGTGCGACCAAATGAATTATCGGTCATGTCTAAGCGCCCAAAGAAAAAGGGCCCCTTCAATAGAGGCCCTTTCTCAAATCCAGTTTGCTTTGGTCTAGAGCCCGTCCGGCGCTCCGTCGGGATAAACCGGCTGCGGCTGGTTCGACGGACCATCGCCCCCGGCCGGCGCCATGGAGCCAGAGGAGATGCTCAATTGTCTCCTTGCGCTCAGTCGCTGAGCGCACCTCGGGCATGGCGGAGCGCCGTTCGGGCCTGCCCCTTCCACCACTCGGGCCGGGAGTCGATGTTGATGCCGGGC
>Ga0209013_10000978_pt1 | contig 26385 bp, 26 predicted proteins | sample Cruoilmetagenom2_FD_187291 | JGI IMG/M metagenome (GOLD analysis project Ga0209013, IMG submission 187291) | Oil polluted marine microbial communities from Coal Oil Point, Santa Barbara, California, USA - Sample 2 (SPAdes) (version 2) | ecosystem: Environmental > Aquatic > Marine > Oil seeps ...
GAACAAATTTATTTGTTGATAGAGCAAAAAGGATATGCTCGTGTGTCTGATATTGCAGAAGCATTGTCTGTATTACCATCTTCCGTAACCAAAATGGTACAAAAATTAGATAAAGACGGCTTCTTAATATATGAAAAGTATCGTGGGCTAACTCTTACCGCAAAAGGGATGAAACTTGGTAAAAAACTAGTGAAAAGGCATGAACTTTTAGAAGATTTCTTACGCATTATCGGTGTAAAAGAAGAGAATATTTACAATGATGTAGAAGGAATAGAACACCATTTAAGTTGGAACTCCATTGATCGTATTGCAGATTTAGTATTATTTTTAGAAGAAAATCCAACCTTGCAGTCGAGGTTAATGGAATTACAAGAATCAGATAGTGAGTAGTCTTCACGAAAGTTATATGTGCATATTGCAACATACATACAACCTTTGAGCGGAATATAAGGTTGAGTTTTAACAGCAGAGGATAAAATATAATCTTTTGTGTTTATGAGTTTACAATATTGTTTATGATTTATATGAATCGGATATAGGGTAATAGCGTAAACTGTGTCGCAGTCTAATCACTTTCTATATAATTCAAAAAGAAGCAAGTCAAGATCGAAACCATATTTGGTCAGAAGGAGAGCGGTAATTTTGATAGGAACAGCATCAGGAGAAATAGTAAAGTTACAAGTGAAAGAACAGAATGGATCAAAATGGATTTTAACTTATGACGGAATGGATATTCCGTTAAATGCATCTGAAGCACCGGAAGATGTAGAGGTGGGTGGCACGATTGAAGCATTCTTGTTTGTGGACAGACGTGGGAATCTATCTGCCACCACTCAGCTTCCATCTATCCAAAAAGGGACATACGGATGGGCTCGTGTCATTAAAGTAGCTGATAGAGAAGGCGTTTATGTGGATATAGGTACTTCCAAGGAAGTACAGGTGAAAGAGGACGATCTACCGAAAATAAAAGAACTATGGCCAGCAGTCGGTGATCATTTATATATGACACTTCGTACAGATAAAGATGGTGAGTTATTCGGTCGTTTAGCAACTGAAGACCGAGTAGAAGAACTATATATAGATGCTCCAACGACATTATTCAATCAGAATCTTCAAGCACGTGCATACCGCTTACTTCCAGTAGGAACTTTTTTGTTAAGTATTCCAGAAAACTATCGAATTTTTGTTCATGAGTCAGAACGCCTAAATGAGCCACGATTAGGTGAGGATTTAACGGTACGAGTTATTGACGTGAAAGAGGATGGATCTTTGAATGGTTCTCTTCTACCTCGTAGACATGAACGTTTAGGAGACGATGCAGAGTCTATATTCCGTTATCTTAATGATGTTGGTGGTAAAATGCCATTTACAGATAAGTCAACTCCAGACGAAATTCAAGAAATGTTCAGCATGAGTAAAGCTGCTTTCAAACGCGCTCTAGGAAAACTTATGAAAGATAAAAAAATTGTTCAAGAAGATGGCTGGACACAATTGAAAATGTAATTCATACGGAGTAAAAAGAATCGATTAATCGGAACTTTTTACTCCTATTTTCGTATTATTGATGGAATGGAAGAGAGAGGAAAGGGGTAAATAGAATGAAGAAATTATTATTGCCATTCATTACAGCAATGTTGTTAATAGGTATGGTCATTGCACCTACTTATTCACTAGCAGACTCAACTGGTTCCACTGAAGAAGTGGTAAATGAAAAATTTGGAGCACCTATCGTCGTGTATGGCGGAAGTTTAACTGCTGAACAAAAAGATAGCGTCAAGAAAAGCTTGAAAATAACGGATAAATCAGATGTTCAAGAAATAGAAGTAACTGGTAAGGATCTAGCAACCTATTTACAAGATGGGGATTCCTCAGCAAGAATGTTCTCTTCTGCTAAAATTACTCGAAAAGATGCTGGTAAAGGTCTAGTGATAAGTATAGTAACACCGGACGATATTACAGAAGTAACTTCTGAAATGTATGCAAATGCAATGTTAACAGCAGGTATTAAAGACGCAGTAGTAGAAATTGCTGCTCCCAAGCCTGTAACGGGTCATTCAGCCCTAGTGGGGATATATAAAGCCTACGAGGTTTCTGGTGAAGAACTTGATCCTGAACGTACTGATGTGGCAAATGACGAATTATCTATTGCTACTAATCTAGCAAAAGATGCAGGTATTGAGGAAGCAAAAGTGAGTGAGTTGCTTACTGAAATTAAAAAGCAAATTGCAGAACAAAATCCAGTTTCTCGTGAAGAAGTGGAGAAAATTGTTTCTGAGCAGTTAGCTAATTTAAAAATTGAGCTTTCTGAAAAAGATCGTCAATTACTAATCGATTTAATGGACCGTATTCGTCAGTTAGATATTGACTTCAGTCAGTGGTCGAATGAATTGGATGATTTAAGTAAAACAATCAAAGATAAAATTGGAAACATCGTCGACAATGAAGGGTTTTGGGAAGGTGTCAAAAACTTTTTTAACAATCTAATCGATTCGATTCGTTCTATCTTTAACTAGTGCACAAGCCCTCCATCTTAAATAGATAGGAGGGCGTTGTTTTTTGTTCAAGATTAAGTATATAAAAATGTTCGATGAACACTGAGTTCATGGGGCCTGAAGAAATGAAGAACACTGCTGATTTCCGTTTCAACGAACTTTCATGTATCGTAGCTAGCGCAGCGATGCAGAAACAGGTGGACGCTTTCCGCGGGCACGGCTTCAATCTCCTCAGACCAACAAGATGTTGGTTACGAAGGCGTTGCCACACGATGTGGCGCACTTAGCCTTTGTCCCTTTAAAGTAAGCGAGGGAAGCGGCTGAAGCCGTGCCCATGGAACGCGTCCGCTCGTAGCGGAAATCAACGGCATATCTACGTTTCCGTTTATTAGAGGACCGGACATCTTTTTGTACGGTGGGTAATGTGGTTTTCAGGTGGTAATTTCTTAAAGCCTTGTTCTCTTTATTTGCACAAAATACAAGGATTTGTTATTATTGAAGAAATATATCTCGACTTCAAGATAATAGAGGAGGTAGACAAATGAAATTAGCAGGTATCCACCACGTATCAGCCATTACTGCTGACGCGGATAAAAATCATGACTTTTATACAAGAATATTGGGAATGCGGTTAGTGAAAAAAAGTGTAAACCAGGACAATCCTTCTTCCTATCATTTATTTTATGCAGATGCTGTAGGTACACCAGGAACCGATATGACGTACTTTGACATACCAAATGCAGGAAGAACATATCCTGGTGTATCCAGTATTAGTAATACAAGTTTCCGGGTCAAAAGTGAGGAAGCTCTAAAATTTTGGAAAAATAGATTTGAAAAGTTGAATGTACCACATGATTCCATTATTAAACGGTTTGGTCGTAACACACTTTACTTTGAAGATTTTGAAGGGGCGCGCCTTATGCTAGTGGTCGATAATGGAGCAGGAATACCTTATGGTGAAGCATGGATTAAAGAGGAAATATCGGCTGACAATGCAATAGTAGGTTTAGGTCCAATAAAGCTTACCGTTCGAAAGATAGCACCGACTGAAAAGGTATTAACAGAAATACTTGGATTTGAGTTAGTTGGTTCTTACCTATCTGATGTAAAGGAAATGCCAGATATTCAAGTTTATACGACAGGAAAAGGGGGACCAGGTGGAGAAGTTCATATCGAGACACGTACTGATTTACCGATGGAGAGACCAGGACGAGGTAGTGTGCATCATGTAGCCTTCCGAGTTCCTTCCATGGATGATTATCCAAAGTGGGATGAACGTATACGTGAAAACGGTTTTACCACCTCCGGCTTAGTGGACCGACACTATTTCAAGGCAATCTATTTCAGAGAACCAAATGGTATTTTATTTGAACTATCTACTGATGAGCCGGGGTTCGATACGGATGAACCTATGGATAGTTTAGGGGAAAGATTAGCACTACCACCTTTTCTGGAAACTAGAAGAGCTGAAATAGAAGCTAAGTTGCGTCCATTGTCAATCAATAAATAAATATGCTAAAATTCAGAAAAGGAGTGGTTAAAGATGGAATTTCAATTCAAAGAATTAGGAAATGATGTATATGCATATCAATATATACAAGGTGGGGATCGACTAGGAGAAATTACTTGGACGTTACTTGGAGATGTCATGGTGATGGATCACACATATGTTTCTGATAAATTGAGAGGCCAGGGAGTTGCCAAAAAGTTACTAGATAGTGCTGCTGCATATGCAAGAGAGCAAGAGTTAAAGATGGAGCCGGTTTGCTCCTATGTAGTGGCAGCCTTCTCAAAATCTGACGAGTATAATGATATAAAAGCATAAAATATATGAGGAATCTCCTATGTTTTGGAAGTTAGTCTAAGATCGTGAAATCGTGGTGCAACTCCGCAAAGCTCGTCGCAAAATAAAAAAACATTTCTCAACGACTGACTGACTGACCTGCATCTTGTGGCCCCGCAAGTCTGATGCGACCCGAGGCACTGGGGCTGTACAGTTAATGAGAAAAAACACGCATGTATTTTTCCAAAAACAAAAAGGCAATCCGCTTCTACGTAGAAAAGGATTGCCTTTTTATAATAGCCACATTAAATTTGTGTGAAAAATACTAGAATTCCTGTTAATGCCGATGCACCTGCTAACGTATAAAGAAAATCAGATTGGTTAAAAATTAACTTTTTCTCCATGATATTTCATCCTCTCTTTTTATAATGATAGTTTAATATTACCCACCTTGTTAAAATTCTAAACAGGTTTAAACTATTTTTTGAAGGGCATTTTAAAATATACGAAACTTTTTCAACTATTTATCGTAGAATGAAAAGAAGCATAAAAAGAAGGGACTGAACTCTATGTCACGTACAGGAGAAATAGTATTAGGTGTTATTAGTGCAATAATGACATTTCTTAGCGTTATATTAGTTGTAGTTTTAGTAATAAGTGGAAGTAGTATATTAAAAGATGAGGAATTCAAAAACGATTTCCAGAATATCTTATCTAATGACCCTGCATATGCGGAAGCAGACATACAAATGATAGATGATAATATGGCTTTAGCAGTCGATGCGTTTAACATATTTGGCTGGGTATTCATTATTATTCTTGTAATTAGCTTGATTTTGAATATTGTTGGAATAGTTTCTGTTTCAAAAAATAAAAATCCGAAGTTAGCTGGAATTATGTTTATCATAGCAGGTGTTTTTGCTGGAATCATATCACTGACTTCCATATTATTGTACATCGCAGCTATCATGTGCTTTGTTCGCAAACCACCAGTTCAAGTGCAAGAGGAATACTACAATACTGAAAAGTCGCTTTAATAAACAAAAAACACCGGTCTATAAGACCGGTGTTTTCAATAGATATACATATTTAGCTGTAGATAAAGGATGTCCTTCAAAATATTCATCGAACTCTTCTAAACACTCGAAGCCAAAACTCTCATAAAAACGACGAGCGTTATTATTTTCGCTTTCCACGTAAACAAATAATTGTCGACCAGCTGGCATATGGTTTAGCCCAGCTAATAATAGTTCTTTTCCATATCCACTGTGTTTATATTCAGGTAACACATAAATTGCAGTTAGTTCTGCATCTCCATCCTCGTCTGTATAAGTAAAGTTGGCGAAACCGATAGGATTACCTTCAGATTCAGCGATTAAGAAGATGGTTTTCTCTATTCTCTTCACAATCATCATAGGGGAATAAGCCTTTTCTAAAAAAAGAGTTTGTATGTCATCAGGTATAATATTCTGGTATGTATCATTCCAACTGACCTTTGCGATCTGTTGAATTATCGAAATATCATCTAACGTAGTCGCCCTAATCATTTGAAATCACCTCTAAATTCTTTTTGTAATCATAACAAAAATAACTATAATCTTCTACACATATATACAATTAAAATCATTTGGAAATCAAACTGTAATATTAGTGGGGTAAACAAGAATATTTTTGCTCAAGTCTTTTTAAAGTATTCTTTTATAAAAGGTGTTAACTTATTTTATATTGGGTATATACATTATATATATAAACTTGGAGGTAATTAGGATGGCAAAAAACAAATCACTTTTATTAGCAGGATTAGCAGCAGGAGCTTATGCATATTTCAGTAAAAAAGAAAATCGTGAAAAAGCGGTAGTAGCATTTAATAACACAAAAACTAAAGTGAATGCTTACATAGACTCGCAAAAACATCAAAAATCTGATTTAACAGCAACAGGACATCCAGATCCTCACGATACACCAGATAACAACATGGTGGATGAAGGAGCTCTTACAAGTGTCCAGTATTATAATGATGAAGTACAGGACAACACTAAGAAGCCTTCTAAAGAAACGGAAGAGATAGAAAAGAAATCTAATCTAAATGATCAAATAACTTTATAATACTTAAAAAGATAGGAATGTGCCCAATAGCCATATTCCTGTCTTATTACTTTCTCCAGGCGAGTGCCAAGATAGACACAACTAACAATATGATTCCTGTCATAGTAAACCCACTGGTGGCATCTAGTTCAAGAAAACCAGTAATACTCGACCCCACTACTACTCCGATTGAGAAGAATGCATAGAAATAGCCGTAAGCCTTTCCACGATATGATTGTTCGCTTGAATCTATCAATAAGGAGTTAATAGAAGGAAATAGAAATGCAAATCCTATTCCATATAGACCCATCCATATGTAAATTAAGTTCAATGAATTTGTATGTCCAAGTAAAAGCATACTTACTCCCATGATACTCATCCCAAAAGTAAGTGTGTAGACAGGGTTTACTAGGTCAAATATTCGATTGATTGGTAAAATAAAAACTAAAATTGCTACAAAACCAAATGTACTTAGAAGTAATCCACTTGTTTTAGTATCAAATCCAAGGTGTAACACCTTTAAAGGTAGCATATAAGCTAATACACCTTGCGAAAACATTAAAAAAAACGCCCCTGCAAATGACTTAATTATTCCACTCTGTTGGAAAATAGAGCGAATAGAATGAAGAGAAGATACTTCCTTATCCTTTTTTTCAATCGCTATTTTTCTTAACAAAACAAGCGATAGTATACTTAATACAAGCATAATAGTGCCTGTCATCCCTAATACAAATACCTCACTCTTTTTACTTGCTAGGATTCCACTTATTGCTGGACCAGCGATTGCAGCAAGTCCAACAAAGGCGCCAGATAGTGCAACTCCCTTCCCACGTTTATCCTGTGAAGTTTTATTGGCTGAATAGGTAAATGCTGCTGGTACAATCAGTCCAGCTACTAAACCGTGTAAAAAGCGTATTACTAATAACCCAAAAGGATCGCTAGCAAATTGATAAAGAAATAACGCAAAGCTCGTTGCAAACAAACCAATGATTAATATGTAATAGGGCCCTTTTTTATCGGTTAGAATTCCAGAAATAATATTACCGAATGTATTGGATAGAGAATACATACCTACAACTAATCCAGTTATAAAAGGAGTCGCACCAAGTGATTCTGCATATGGACTCATAATTGGTAGTTGAGAAAATAAGTCGAAGAACGAGAAAAAAATAATAATATATATAAAAAAGTGCAACGCTGCTCCTCATTTCAATAGTAATCTTTCCTCATAGTTTAACATTTATTAATAGTATAAAGGTTTTAAAAGTATCGTTAAAGGGAATTTGAAACAAAACAAAATATGCTAGGGGGAAGTCTTATGAAAGCAATGTTCATCTATAATCCATCTTCAGGAAAAGCTGATGCTGTGCAATATAAAGAAACAACTATTAATGTGTTAGAAGGCTTGGGCTATGAAGTTATTGTTAAGGAAACGAGTAAACAAAATGATGCCACTGTATTTGCAGCACAGGCGTGTGCTGAGAAAATAGATTTTTTACTGGCGATGGGTGGAGATGGGACGATAAATGAAGTGGTCAATGGTCTCGCCGAACAACCGAGTCGACCACTATTCACATTCATTCCTCTAGGAACTGTAAATGATTTTGCTCGTGCATTAGGGATCCCACTTGAACCAGAACTTGCCATTGAAGCTCTAAAAATGACACACACACAATTAGTGGATATTGGTCAAATCGGCGATAAATACTTTATGAATATAGTTGCTATTGGTGAAATAGCAAGTCGTGTTGCGGATACAACTGTTGAACAAAAAACAAAAATGGGTTCTATTGCTTATCTGTTAGAAGGAGCAAAAGCTGTTATTTCAAGTGAAGAAATAGAAATGACAATAACACATGATCAAGGGATTTGGAAAGGGACACCCATGCTTATACTTGTGGCTCTAACAAATTCCGTAGGTGGATTTGAAAAACTAGTAAATACAGCAGAAGTAAATGATGGAAAATTACATATTTATATTATAAAACAAGCAGGATTAGCTTCCATAGCTAGAATGGGCGCTAAAATATTATTAGGAACATTAGAGGAAGATACTGGAGTTGAAGTCATCAAAACAAGTAGTGTCTTGATTGAATCGGAAAAACCTCTATATTGTAATGTAGATGGGGATGAAGGTGATTGCACCCCATTGGAAATAAAAGTATTGCCCAAACATTTAAAAATGTTAATCCCTAAAAAAAATGGAGACGTAAAGGTTGAAAAAAAATATAATTTCCAGGATAATGATGTAGACTAATACAACATACCCAAAAGGTTATATAAACAATAAGGCCTAGTAAGGGAAAAAGAGGGACATATGAAGACAATAGAGAAGCAGTTTTTAGAGCACTTTTCCAAAGTATACTCTAGAGAAATAAGTGGGACAACAAAATTAGAGGGTCTAGGTTCTTTTCTAGAATTAGAAGAACAACTTTTTCAAAAGATATTTTCCTTTGAAATAACGGAAGCCAAAGAAATTTTGAGAAGCATGATAGATGTAATAATAGCTAGATCACGAGACAATATGATACTTAACGTAAAATATTACTACATACAACTTTCAGCTGTGATGGGAAGAAAACTAAAGGAAAGCCAAGTGCCAGTAGATAAAGTAACTGCTTTTAATATTGCCTGTATAGAAACGATAGAGACGAAAATGAGTGACGCGCAATTTTTACTATGTGCGGATGAGTTAGTTGAGTTTTTTGTACTGGTCATAACCGAAAGAAAGAAGCCATCATTTGGGCATCAAACTGTTAACAAAGTAATTCTCTATATTAATGACGAAATAGAAAAAAATTTAACAGTAGAGGATATAGCTATACATTTTGCTATAAGTACTAGTCATCTTTCTCGTATTTTTAGAGAGCATACAGGTGTGACACTTGTGGAATATTTAAATGTTCGTAAAGTGGAAGAATGCCAATACTTTTTAAGAACTACAAATAAACCTATATCCGATATTTCGAATAGTTTTCATTTTTGTAATCAAAGCTATTTCACCCGCATATTCAAAAAGTATACTGGACTTACTCCGAAGCAATATCGGGATAACCATGACTATCCAAGTTTCAAATATAAATTTCCTAACGAACAACAGTCTGTTTAAATATTTGTGATTAAATTTGATAAATAGCTTCATAGTAAGGTATACTACTTTATAGTTTGATGAGTGAAGGTGAATAGAGTTGAAAAAGAAGATTAGTTTATTTTCTATTCTTGTATTTGCGGCATTATTGCTTAGTGGATGTTCTGGAGTAGAAAACAAAGAAGGAACTTTCTATAATATTTTTGTTCGACCTTTTGAAATTCTTATACATTTCTTTGGAGAAATGTTCAATGGGAGTTACGGATTAGCGATTATCGCGATTACCGTACTTATTCGTCTTGTGCTTATGCCTTTGATGCTTAAAAATTATAAAAACCAACAAGGTATGAAACAAAAAATGGACAAGCTGAAACCAGAAATGGACGATATCCAAAAGAGACTAAAAGAAACAAAAGAAAAAGAACAGCAAATGGCTCTACAACAAGAAATGATGGGATTATATCGAAAGCATGGTGTTAATCCACTAAACATGGGTTGTCTACCAATGATTATTCAGATGCCTATTGTTATGGGATTGTACTTTGCGATTCTGTATTCTGACGAGATTAAAGCCCATCCATTTTTATGGTTTAACTTAGGAACTCCAGATATTGCAATGACACTTATTGCTGGAGCAGTTTATTTTATTCAAGCAAAAGTTTCATTATGGACAGTACCTGAGCAACAACAGAAACAAATGAAAATGATGATTTATATTTCGCCTATTATGATTATGTTCATTTCTTTCAGTTCTATGGCAGCACTGCCAGTTTATTGGGCTGTCGGGGGACTATTATTAATATTCCAAACATATTTAGGGCGTAAATTCTACTCGAATCATCCTGAAAAAGCAGAGGAATCTGTATAACACGAAAACGAAGCGCTTGTTGCTTCGTTTTTTTCTTGAGAGGTTGAAATGTATATGAATAGAACTTGGATTTTCGGTCTACTGATTGCAGCAGTGAGTGTTTCTGCATTGGTATTTATCATTAAAGGAAATATTAATATGGCTGTTTTATTTATGACAGCAATATTTGGACTAAGTAACGGCTTCCGAGCAATAAGTTTTAAGGAAAAGGGATATGTTAAAGAAGCGAAATGGATGAAAGGTATGTCTATTTTGTTTGCAGTGTTATTTTTTGCAGTGTTATTTTTATTAATTTTTTAAATTGAAGAGCGTATATGTTTGTTGCGAATGTGCTCTAGTTTCAGTCCTAAGGCCATTGCACCTTATAAGAGCGTATTTACCTATCGTAGGTAGATGCGCTTTTACTTATTTAGGAGGATTCTTTTATTGTTCAGAATGGTTATAATTATTTTGATAAAGTTCGATTTGAATAAGAGAATAGTTATTAGAAAAATGTTAAACTAGATATAACGTAATAAGAAAGAAGGAAGTCCAAAGATATGCAGTCAAGATATAATTTATTACAGAAAAAAAAGAAGAAAAAATGGCCATATATCATTTCTGGGACTATTGCAGGTCTACTAGTAGCTGCAATGGTAGTGTGGGTAGGGATGAATGAATGGAATATAGATAAGAGTATAGAAGAACTTCGTAATCTGACAGAGGTTAAACAATTGGGAGAAGTGAACAAAACGGAAGAAGCTAGAGTTGAGAAACCAATTGTAGAAGAACCAAAACAGGAAGTGCCAATTGTGGAGGAGCCTGCTGTGGTAGAAGTAGATATGTCTGGAGCAAAAGGCTATGTTGGTAATGAAGTGTTACCTCAGGAGCCTACCATAGTAGAAGGAGTAGTAATTGCTAGTAAAAAATATCCTCTTCCCTCCACTTATGCACCTGGTGAAAGCAAAGAAGCAAGAACAGCATTTCAACAAATGGCAGCAGAGGCAACTTTGTCTGGATATGACCTGGTAGCTTTCAGCACGTATCGATCTTTTGACTATCAAACTCAGTTGTATGATCGTTATGTTACGAATGATGGGCAAGAGGCTGCGGATCGTTATAGTGCACGTCCTGGATATTCTGAACATCAAACGGGTCTAGCCTTTGATATCGGAGAGCAACTTTTTGAGCAACATTTTGCTAGAGAAAGCTTTGGGGAGACAGAAGCGGGCAAATGGGTGGCAGCAAATGCCCATAAGTATGGATTTATCATGAGATATCCTAAAGGATCAGAAAAAATTACAGGTTATATGTATGAGCCATGGCATTTCCGTTTTGTTGGTAAAGAGCTCGCTGTTCAAGTATATGAAGCTAACGTGACATTAGAAGAGTTCCTTAATCTCTAAGTGAGACAGGATTAGAATATAAAAAGAGGTTTCCGTTTTCGGAAACCTCTTTTTGTAAGAATAAGTATAGGAGAATGTTACATGAACACCAGGTTGTCGCGTACTTAGATTGTCATCCACCTATATCAATTTATCTAAAAAAATTGGGCTTTTCCCATAAGTCATAGTTTTATTAAAGTATTGGTGAAATTAGACGAGCTAATGATTCTTTGAATTTAATCATGGTTGATCTTTTTTCGTATATTTCTGCTGTAAGCTCTGTCGATAACTTCATATCCTCTTCAAATAACTCTGCTAACTGATGAGAAGTTTCACGGTCGTATATAAAGGCATTTACTTCAAAATTCAATTTAAAACTGCGCACATCAATATTGGCCGTTCCCACTGTAGAAGCTTCATCATCTATGACAATCATCTTCGTATGCAAAAAACCATTCTGATAAATATAAATTTTAGCTCCGGCTCTTATCAAATCACCAACATATGAGTATGTCGCCCAGTAAACAAAAATGTGATCAGGTTTATTTGGGATCATAATTCTTACATCAATACCAGAAAGGCAGGCAATACGTAACGTATCCATGAAGCTAGCATCTGGGATGAAGTAAGGAGATTGGATATAAATATACTTTTTGGCCATCATAATTAACTTAAGGTATCCATTTTTTATTTGCTCCCATTCGGAATCAGGTCCACTTGAAACAATTTGTAAACCAACGGAACCTTTCATGGGGATAGCTGGGAAAAATACATCAGAATACTCGATATCATGCTCTGCGGAGGCTTGGTTCCAATCGAGAATAAATCGTGTCTGAAGCGGATGTACTGAACTACCTTCAATACGTAAATGCGTATCACGCCAATAACCAAATTTCTTTTTTAAACCAAGATATTCATCGCCTACATTAAATCCTCCGATATAACCGATACGTCCGTCTATTACAACAATTTTTCTGTGGTTCCGGTAATTCATCCGCGGATTGATTAGGGGAAAGATAGAAGGGAAAAATGCCTCTACACGTCCACCTAACGCAATCAGTTCATTAAAATGTCTCTTTCTTAAGGAACGTGATCCAGTATCATCATATAAAATTCTTATTTTAACCCCTTGTTTTGCTTTTGCTAGTACTGCCTGGTAAATTTCCTGACCTAAAGAATCTAATCGGAATATATAGTATTGAATATGGATGTGATCCTTTGCATGTTCGATATCGTGAAGAAGTGCATCGAACTTTTCACGTCCATCGCTGAAAATATCCACTTTATTGTCTTGAGTTAAGACCGCTTGGTTATTATGTAAATGCATAACAATTAACTCTTTGTAATGCATTGCATCATCTAAACGGAAGTCAAACGAGTCATCTTCGATAGCTTCCATTTGAAATTCAATGAGTTTATCGATACCTATCTTGTTTTTTCCTTCCCAACGGAACAACGTTTTCTTACGTAGCTTTCGACCAAACAATAAATAAATACCAAATCCTAAAATAGGTATAAAGAAAAGGACTAGTATCCACGCCCAAGTAGCAGAGGCATCTCGACGTTCTAAAAATATTAGAGCAATTGCCAAAGAAATATTTAAAACGAGTATGCCGGAAACGATAATACCATAGAAACTTGCTATCAAATTTTCACCCCCGGTGCATGTCTTTTTATTCATTTTTTATTTATTTCTAGTATAGCTGATTTGTCACAAAGAAAGTAGGGAAGACATATATAAAACAGAAAGTAATTCCTACTTGACCGATAGGGATAAAAGTATTATTATATGATAAGCACAAAAGATGGAGGTATTTATATGAATTTATTATTTATTATTCTTAACATTGTAGCTTTGTTACTTTTAGTTGGAGTATTAATCATAATGCAGAAACAACATGTTTCATTTTCGAAACGTGTATTTACAGCCCTAGGATTAGGGATAGTACTAGGGTTAGTGTTGAATTTAGCCTACGGGGTAGATTCGGAAGTATTGGCAGAAACTGTACCTTGGTATAATCTAATTGGTACTGGTTACGTAAAATTATTACAAATGATTGTTATGCCATTAGTATTCATCTCTATTTTAGGGGCGTTTACAAAAATCACGATCGGTAAAAACTTTGGTAAAATGGCAGCAATTATCTTAAGTTTCTTGATAGGAACAACTGCCATTGCTGCAGTTATCGGTATTAGCTCTGCGGCATTATTCGATTTGAATGCAGAACAAATCATTCAAGGTGATGCAGAAACGGAACGTGCAGAATACTATGAAGGTCGCTCTGCAGAAGTTGCAGACAAAGCACTTCCGGACCAAATTCTAGAATTATTACCTGCAAATCCGTTTTTAGATTTCACGGGAGCTAGACCAACGTCAACTATTGGAGTAGTTATCTTCGCAGCATTTTTAGGATTCGCTTATTTAGGAATAGCGCGTAAAGAGAAAGAAACTGCAGCAACGATTAAAACAGGCATTGATGCGATTTACGCATTAATAATGCGAGTAGTTAAACTAGTACTTCGTTTAACTCCATACGGAATTTTAGCAATTATTGCAAGAACCGTTGCAACGTCAGATTTTAGTGCCATATACAATTTAGGTAAGTTCGTTCTCGCTTCTTATGTAGCGTTAGCAGTAGTCTTTGCGATTCATTTATTAATCATTACACTATCTGGATTAAATCCAATTACTTATGTTAAGAAAGCAGCGGAACCTTTAATCTTTGCTTTCACTTCACGCTCAAGTGCAGGAACACTACCAATTAACATTAATGCACAAACGACTAAAATGGGCGTATCAGAAGGAGTTGCCAACTTCTCTGGATCTTTCGGGTTATCTATTGGACAAAATGGCTGTGCAGGAATTTACCCAGCGATGCTGGCGTTTATGATAGCCCCATCAGCAGGTATCAATCCATTAGACCCGATGTTCATCTTAACTGTTGTCGGAGTAGTGGCAATTAGTTCGTTTGGTGTAGCAGGGGTAGGAGGCGGTGCAACATTTGCTGCAATTCTAGTCCTATCCGCATTAAATTTACCGGTTGCTTTAGCAGGTCTCCTAGTATCGGTTGAACCGTTAATCGATATGGGACGTACAGCAGTAAATGTAAGTGGTTCAATGACAGCCGGTGTCGCAACTGCAAAAATCACTGGTGAACTAGATAAAGACCTATATAATACACCTTTACACAAAATCGCAACAGAAGAAGTATAATATGACAAAGAAAAGCTGTCCTTTCAAAAGGGCAGCTTTTTTTATGTTTTGAAATATACTCTCATATGAAAATTTTTATTTAAATACGAAATATTGGAAATATTGATACATAAACTAATCCTATAGTTTGCTATAATCAACCTAACTAGGTTGTAAGGAGATGGGAGAATGCTTCAAGCTATAAATCTTTCCAAAAAATTTAAAACCAAAGAAGTTGTAAGAGAAATTAATATGGAGCTGTCAGCGGGAGAATCAGTTGGATTATTAGGTCCAAATGGTGCGGGGAAATCGACGACTATTTCAATGCTGTCTTCTTTAGTCCAACCGACAAGTGGAGATGTTTTATGGAATGAAAAGTCCATTGCAAAAAAACCCGACCCATTGCGTAAAGCAATGGGGGTAGTTCCACAAGAAATTGCTTTATATCCAGAGCTTTCTGCCAGAGAGAATCTCGCATTTTTCGGTAGAATTTATGGATTAAAGGGAGAGCTTTTGGAAACTAGGATCACGGAGGTACTAAAGAAGATTGGATTGTCTGAGAGACAAAAGGATATTGTTAAAACTTTCTCTGGTGGAATGAAACGCCGTCTAAATATTGGTGCTGCGCTTTTACATAGACCTTCTATTTTAATAATGGATGAGCCGACTGTTGGAATTGATCCTCAATCGAGAGCGTATATTTTAGAAACCGTTAAGCAGTTTGTAGAAGAGGGAATGACACTTTTATATACTAGTCACTACATGGAAGAAGTTGAAATGCTGTGTGACAAAATATACATTATGGATCAAGGAAAAATAATTGCACATGGTACAAAAGAGGAGCTAAAAGCACTTGTCTCTGAGAACCAAACAATTCAATTGAAAGCGAATATACTTACGGTGAATTTTGAAAAGTCCTTGGGTGAACAGTTTCCAAAGGCAACTATTCATATAGAGGAAGAGATACTGACTATTTCAATGTCTAAGAGTGAAGAGCCGCTTGCTACTATTTTTGCGCTTGCTGCAGCAAATAGTGTAGTTATTACCTCTGCAATTGTCAAAGTGCCATCTCTGGAAGATGTGTTCTTGCATTTAACTGGAAAAGCACTGAGAGACTGAGAGAGGAGGTTAAGTGATGCTGTTTAGTTTAATTGCAAAGCAAATGAAAATGCTTATTCGAAATAAGCAACCTTTAATAATTTTGTTAGTCATGCCTATCGTTTTAATAACCATTCTTTCAAACGCTTTAGGAAGTATAATGGATGGCGGAGAAGAAGCGGCGATTCAAGCAAATTTACTCATAGTAGATAACTCATCATGGGCTCAAGAGGAAAAAGCAATTAAGCTATTTCTAGAGCAAGAAGGAGTCACAGGTCCATCCATGGATGCTTTGCTCACTCAGTTTAAAAGTAGTGACCCAATAGAATTATTAAACAGCACTATTTTAGCTTCCGATGAAATGAAAAAGTATATTGAAGTTGACTATAAAAAGAAAGTCGACGTAAAGATTGCTCGTCAGGATGAAAACATTGATGGCATACTAAATATTCCTGCTGATTTCCGAGTGAGCTATATAAAATCGGCCTATTTTAATGACACTAACTTTCCGGAACTATCCTTATACTTAAACCAAGATAATGAAATTCGGGCATCTATAATCGAATCAGTTCTAACAGATTGGAAAAGAGGGTATACACAATCAGCAGCCCTTTTAGCGGCAGATCTATCACCTCAGGAAATAATGAACAATGTCGTTAGTGTGGAGAAAGTAGAACAGGTTTTAGAAGCAAATGAGCGAAAGATTCCTGCATCTATTTATTACACGGTAGGGATGTTAGTGATGTTCGCATTATATATCCCTTCTTTTCTAGCAGGCTTTGCACTGCAGGAAGTACAGTGGAAAGTATATGACCGTATTTTACTAGCTGGAGTATCGCCTGTTTTATATACACTTTCTATTTTCTTTACAGGAACCCTTGTAGCCTTTATCCAGCAAGTCATTATGCTCTCATTTGGTATGTTTGTATTAGGGATAGAATGGATTAGTATACAAGGAATGTTCCTTATAATTGTGAGCTATAGTGTATTTATAGGGGCATTATCAGCTTTAATGACAACTCTCCAGTTTCGAACAAAAACAGAAGGAATTGCGAATTTGTTTAATGGATTATTTATTACGGTATTCTCCTTCTTAGGTGGATCATTTTTTAACATTCGCGATATTTCTGAAACACTTGGAAAAATTGGTGATTTTACTCCTAATGGTGCAACGATGTCTGCCATACTTTCTATACAAAAAGGGCAAGATTTATCAGTTATTTGGCCCTTTATGTTAGCTATCTATGTACTTGTCATTATATGTGTATTTCTATCCATTGTTTTCTTTCCGAGAAGAGGTGTAGCAGAATGAAGGGAATATGGATTGCTAGATTTCTAAATTTGAAACGGAAGCCTATCGTTTTAATCATGATGACAGTAATGACCTTAGTAATGGCATATGTAGTAGGTGGATCGAGTAATGGAAAGATGAGTGTATCGGTGGCTGTTGATGGCTCTGAAATGGCTCAAGCGGTACTAGATAGGTTAAAGAAAGAGGACGGATTTACCCTAAGAGAAATTACAGCAGAAGAGCTACAACAAAAGGCAAAAGAAGATATTCGAATGGTCGGTATTGGATTGAAAGAAATTTCCTATACCATTTATTCTGCCTCCGATTCTGATGCGGTGAGAAATCTATCTTTAATAGTTGAATCAGCTTATAGGGATATTAGTTTTAAACAGCAAGTTATGCAGGCGGGGGGAGCGGATGCTTGGGCGGATATAGAAGTAAGTTTGCAAGAGGATCAAGCATTCCTCATACAAAATGAGGCAATGAATGAATCAGAAGTCTTTCGTTACGACAATGCGCTGCAAAGCTTATTCGGCTTTATGTTGTTTTTTGTTTTTTACACAGTATCTATTAATGTTCAATTTATATTAGAAGATAAGCGCTCGGGTGTCTGGAATCGTTTAAAGTTAGCATCAGTTAGTAGATTCCAATTATACTTTGGGCATCTGTCTTTCAGTTATATCATTGGGCTTGTTCAAGTATTGCTTGTCCTGGTTGTTTTCCGATATGTGTTAGGAACTAATATGTACGATGGCTTTTGGAAAGTAGTAATCATAGCTGCTATCTACGTATTGCTTGTAATGGCGTTTTCTGTTTTTGTTATTTCATTGGTGAAAACGGTAAGTCAGAGCGGTATCATCATTTCACTTGTAGCGGTGGCCTTTGCAATGATTGGCGGTGCGTACTGGCCTCTAGAAATAGTGCAGTCGGAAGAACTACTTACGATGAAATGGATTTCTCCAATCTATTATGCGATGGAATCTATGAAGCGGGTGACGGTTTACGAGGGAACTTTAACGAGTGTTTGGACGTATATAAGTTTGATGGTAGGTATTGCAATACTACTATTGGTAGTAGGTATTAGTTTATTGGAAAAGAGAACGGAACGCTATCATTCCAGCGAATAGATAGGGGAGATAGGGATGTATTGGTGTAAAATTGCACGTACGGAAAAAGAGTTTGAAGCGATTGCACGATTAAATTATGAAACGTTTGTGGAAGAAATTCCTCAGCACGAGCCGGATCCTAGTGGGATGCGGGTCGATGCGTTTCATCATGAGAATGTGTATGTCATTGTATTAAAGGATCACGAGTTAGCAGGAATGGTAGCATTTCGAGCTATGCGTCCTTTCTCTCTCGATTTAAAACTTGGACAAGTGGAGGAATATCTGCCAAAGGATGCATTAGGCGGATTGCTATGCGAAGTTCGTTTAATGGCAGTAGATAAAGCTCATCGAAATGGACGAGTGTTTTATTACTTAGCACGTGCTCTATCCGATTACGCTTACGAAAATGGCTATGGTGCAGCAGTAATATCAGGAACAGTTAGGGAACAGAAATTATATAATCAGCTTGGTTTTGAGCCTTTTGCTGACCCAGTGGGTACAGAGGAGGCTAAATTTATCCCCATGGTACTAACCAGAGACCGTTTCGACCAGTCCGTCGCGGCTCGATTTAAACAAAAGCGATATTCTTTTTATCCTGGTCCTGTACAACAATCTGACGCCATACAACAAGCGTTTTCTGTCAGACCGCTGTCCCATCGAACCCATGAGTTCAAGGTTATGCTAGAGCGAGTGAAAAAGAACCTATTATCGATGAGTGGTGCAGCGTATGCGCACTTGCTCTTAGGTAGCGGGACGCTTGCAAATGAAGCGATGATAGCGCAAATACATGTACTGGGAGAGAAGGGCTTAATCGTTAAAAATGGGGCCTTTGGAGACCGTTTGGAAAAACAAGCTGAACGTTGGGAGTTATCTTTTGATATTGCTTCTTTTGAGTGGGGCAGTCCTTATAATCTATCGTTAATCGAAGCACAGCTTGCCACCGGTGCATATAGTTGGCTCTTAATGGTACATGGGGAAACATCTACTGGTATGTTAAATAGCTTGGAAGAAATAAAGTTATTATGTAACCGTTATAATGTGTTACTTTGTATGGATTGTGTAAGTTCTTTTGGTGCACTTCCATTTAGTTTGGAAGGAGTATATCTTGCCACTGGTGTAAGTGGGAAAGCTATTGGTACTATGAGCGGGTTAGCTTTTGTATTTACTAACACAGAAATAACTTCTAGTAGTAACATTCCTTCGTACTTAGATTTGGGGTTGAGCGTGAATAATGCTATACCTTTTACAATGCCTTCTCAATTTGTACATAGTTTAGAGATTGCTTTAAAGGCCTATGAAAAAGAAGAAAGGTACGATTTGTTATATAGCCGTATGCGATTTATCGAAGAGGAAGTGTCCAAAAATGGGATTGAATTGCTTTCAGATAGTCACTATCCAATGATTTTTACATGGAAAGAGGATAGATTCCCTTACTTAGCTGAGGATGCAAGGATGTCTGGGTTTGACCTTCACTATAAAAGTGATTATTTAATTGTTAAGGGTTTGCTACAAGTATCCTGTATCCAACCTGATTTTGAAGACGCATGGGTGAAATTTATGGAGTGGTTAGGTAACTATCGTACTTATCATGACTAATTTGTATATATACTTAACGTTTTTCTTTTAAAAGTAAATTGCCGTAATGTGAGGTCAAAATAGTAAAAATGCTGCCGTCTGTCAAATAATTGTCAGACAGCAGCATTTTCTTTCTTCGATAATCATATGCCCCTAAGAACGTATCATAACTTGCTCATACGTAGTATAGATAAATACTTTATATGGTGTATCAGGCATCTTATCTATATTAGTCATAGCGACTTTTACTGCGCATAATGCCTTTTCTATTTCGTTTAGTTCTAGATAGCATAATGCAATGTATGCATCTTTTTCATAGAAGATAGATAAATCGATTGGATGGTGGACGACATCGGGAATTTTGATCTGGTCGAATTTCTTTAATGCTTCTGTAACTTTGCCTAATCCGTATAAAGTCTTAGCTCTTTCAAGTTGAAAGTAGGAAGTAAATAATTTTGTATTAATCTGATCAAGTGAATATTTATGGTATAGTGCATCTGCTTCAACATACATTTTTTTGTATGTATTTAGGTAATGTATATTAGCATAGTGGATAAAAGCTTTAGAATCATCATCATCTGCAAATTCACTGTAAGCTTCCAACTTTTTTAAATAATAATCTTTCCTTTCTATATTTTCTTCCATCATTGCATGTACTGCTGCTAGTCTAAATAGATTATCTATTTGTTTAAATATTTTATGTTCATTGGAATAGAGAATAGCCTCGTTCATCACTTGAATAGCCTCTGAATTCCTCCCTACTGCAAAGTAGAGTACTGCTTCTAAATAGTCATAATCCATACGCGATAATGGATCAACCCATAAAAGGTTTGCTTCCAATTTTTTTCGTTCTTCTAATAAAACATCTAGCGCGATTTGATATTGGTGATTCATAAAAGGTATTATTGCAAGATTTCTACCTATGTCAGCACTTTTTGTTATCAAGTGCAAGTCTTCATACATTTTTGCGACCCTTTTCAGCATTGCAACAGATTCATCTGGAGAAGAATAAGCTAAGCATCTTCCATATATGTCGAGTAAACGCGCTGCCTCATATCCTTGAGTTAGTTTTGGTATATACGGTTCTATTAGATTTTTCACCTGTTCAAGCTCATCTGCAAACTCAAAATCTTTTGTGTTGAGCAATAATTCTGCTTGATCCAGTACCTCTCGCAACTCTTGTCCACTAATATCTTCCAGTAATTCAGTTACTTCAACGCCTAGCTGTGATGCGATATAATTCAAGCTTTCCATAGAAGGATTTGCTTTATTGTTCTCTATTAAACTGAGCATCCCCTTTGTTAACTCTGCACCTGCCAAAGTTTCAAGCGTCATTTTCTGTTGTTTACGTAATGTGCGAATGCGTTCGCCTAATGTGGACAATTTTTTCACCTCTTTAATATAGTTTAATTATATTAAACTTTCTGTTGAATTGGAAGGATGAATATGATATTATTTGTTTAATCAAATTAAACTTATTGATAATTCATAAAACAAAGGGGTAGAGAAGATGGATGAAGTATTAAAGTTTAAAAAAGCAACATATCACTTGTGGACGTTCACAATAAGCAAGTTAGTTTCCACTTTTGGTGCACAGGTTTATTCATTTGCAATTAGCTTTTACATTTTGCAGTTAACGGGTTCGGCAACTAGTTTTGCACTAAATCTGATTTGTAGTATTTTGCCGAGAACATTAGTTGCCCCGTTTGCGGGATATGCTGCAGACAAATATTCTCGAAAAACGATTGTAATCGTATCCCAGATTGCTACGACTATTGCAATTGGAGGATTACTCGTTGTGAGTTTGATGGCAGATCTATCTTTAGTTGCAATTTATAGTACGACCGTGATCTTATCGTTAACGTCATTATTTTCGGGAGTGACTTTTAGTTCGTCTATTACGGGATTAGTTGATGAGGGAAGAATTCAGAAGGCGATGTCACTTAACCAAATGTCCATTTCTTTTGCGGCAATTGGAAGCCCAGCGGTAGGTGGACTTCTTTACGGAGCAGTGTCTATGCCTGTATTCCTAATTATGTATATGGCGGCTTCCATTATAGCGGTTCTTTTAGAATCTACAATGGACTTTAAATTGTTTGCGAAGCGAAAAGAAGTAGTCGAAGGGGAACCTAAGGAACCAATGCTTGAAAGTATGAAAGCAGGATTCCGTTACTTGATGAACAAACCTATTTTAAAAACAATGGTCATTATTTCCTTGTTTATCAACTTTTTATTTGGCGCCTATCAAGTAGGATACTCATTTATTCTCATTGAAAAATTGAAGATTAGTCCTCAACACTTCGGTTTTACGGAGGGGGCATTTGCAATTGGTATGCTTTTACTGTCTATTTATTTCTCTACACGGAAGGAATTGAAATTTCCATTTCTAGTATCTAAGTGGGGAATCATTGTATTGGGAGTTCTTATGGGGACAGTTTCTTTGCCATTGTTAATGGATATGTCCTACGCAATGTTAGTTGTATTTTATATTGTCCTAATGTTCTGCTTTGGAGCAACAATGATGGTAACCAATACCCCGATACAGGTAATGATGCAGAAAATGATAGAGGATGACTATAAGGGCCGTGTATTTTCAATAATTGAAACTTGCGCAATGGCTCTTATGCCACTTGGAATGGTGTTATTTGGGTTTTTATATGACGTCTTCCCAGCAGAAGGGATTTTAATGGTATCCAGTATTTTGTTAATATTAGTAACTCTATTCCTGGCGAGGCCTTCTGTTGTTAGATCTGCACATCCGGAGCTAGGGAAGAAAAGAGTAGAGTATTTGAAAACGGAAAGTTAATCGGGTTTTGTAATGGGAGAGAAATTCTCCACGTAGAGTGAATATATTCTATTTCGGAGAGCCAGCCACGATATGAGAAATCTTAATCTAAAAAACAGGTGAAGGATACATGAGTTTTCCTTCACCTGTTTGCTATTAAAATATAAATGCTATGCAACTTCCTTCAATGATTTCGTGGATTTGCGATATGCAAAGATTAAACCAATAGAAAGCACAGCAAGTACTGCGGATAGCATATAAATATTATCTGGTTGTTTTGTAAACAGCCAAGCGAATAACAATGGACCAATAATGCGACCTAAGTTATCCATTGAATATGACATCCCCGCGGCTGTTCCATAGCGTCCGCCAGATTCTTTGGTAGTTAGTGAGACAATAGTTGTGCGTGCTAACGCATTTCCTGCAGTGAAAACACATAAAGATAGTCCTGCCCAGAAAATACTCTGGGTGAAGACAGTCATAAATAATCCGACTGCTGTAACAATTTGCGCGTATAGTAGCCACTTTGTTTCCGTTCCATTTTTAATACGACGCACGACACCACCTTGAATTGCCGCATCGACAAATCCGCTGAACATAAAGAGATAACCTATTTGGAGTGGGGTAATCTCAATTCTGTCTATTTGGAACAGTTGGAACGTAGCCTCTAGACCAGCTAGTAAAAACGTCACCATGAACGAAAATAGGAATAAGTATTTAATGCGGTAGCTCCATAAACTAATAGCTCCTTTAGGAAGGAGTGCACGTTTATTGGCTTCACCTGTGCGTTCTGGCTCCTTTAAAATGATCAATGCGTATACAAAAATTACTAGTAATAAAATCGCAGAAGCTGTAAATGGAAGAGATAAATCTATATGGCCTAATACACCACCGATTGCTGGCCCGAATATAAAACCTAAACCAATTGACATACCGAGGAATCCCATATACTTATTACGATTTTCTTCAGTTGACAAGTCAGCTGCAAAACCTGTAACCGCCGCGTATAGAGCACCCGAAAATAACCCGCCAATTACACGAGACAAGTAAAGCATAAAGAGCGAATCAAAAAACAACGAAAATAACCAAAAACTTAAACTGAATCCTACTAATCCAACTAATATAAGGGTTTTACGACCAATACGATCGGATAGCATTCCCCATAGTGGAGCAGTGAAGAAGGAAGCTAAAGAGTAAATTGTCAATAAACCACCAACATGGATTTCATTATAATTTTGGTCTAAAATGACCTCTGGCAAAACGGGAATAATAATTCCGAAGCCGAGATAGACTAAAAATTGGATAGACATTAATATGAGTAGAATCTTTTTCATGCATCAAACCCGCTTTCTGCAAATCTTCTATCCTCTATATTACACGTTTTTATTTCGTTTGCCACGTTGTAATTGGATATCGTATTAGACAACAGAATTAGATCTAAATGCCATCGAATCACTGGAAATCTAATGTTGGTAAATGTAAAAAGCCATCCAAATTAGGACAGCTTTTATGTTTAGAATTGTCGCGGTTCGGATATACTTTCCATAGCATTAGAAACTTCTTGTACATGTGGAAAAGGGAAGGCTAAATCAGCTAAAGAGACAAAGCCTACAAGTTTCCCATCCTCGACTACTGGAAGTCGCCGAACTTGATGGCGTGCCATGATAATGGAAGCATCGGATGTGGAATCTTCTGGGGAGACGGAGATAACGGATTTGGTCATTACATCCTCCACTTTGCTTTTAATGTCCTTGGCAACTGACCTTGTCACGATATCACGATCTGTGATCATTCCAACTAATTTTTTGTTGCTGATTACGGGTAAACAGCCAATATCTAATGTTCTCATCTGATCTGCCACTTCGCTCACATAATCCTGTGGGTTACAAGTTACTACCTCTTTACTCATTACATCTTTTATATTCAAACCATTCACTCCTTTAGGAAATAGCATGGTTTACAAGTCCATAATATATGTAACAAAAATGAAAGATTTAACTTAGGTAAAAAGTGGTATAATAAAATATAGAAATTAGTATAAAAAAGAAACTTTTATGAAAGAAAATCGTAATTAATTAATAGAAGGACGAGGTGGATTCAATGGCAAAGGAAGTTGATTTGAAGAAAATTGTAAGTAATCTTTCGAAGCTTGGTGTTACTGTTACAATGACAAAATCTAGACTTGACCTACTTAAAGCTTTAGCACCACCAGCACAAAGTCCTCATGCTCAAAACTAAAAAGAAGGTGACTCTAAAAATTTCGTTAACAAACGAATAGAGTCACCTTCTTTTTTTGGATTAAGAAAGTATATAATCTTCCCCCTTGGACTCAACTATTAGATATAACAAAGTTAATCGCTTAAATGATAATAGTTGAATCTAAAAAAAGCGTGCAAAGACCGGGCAAGAAGCCCTTTCTCCACACGCTTTAACTCATCAATCGTCTTCGTTTTTCGCAAACATATAAGTTCGATGATGAAACTTCATACTAAATACTAAACCAATGGCTAACATATTCCCCATGAGCGAACTACCACCATAACTTATAAATGGTAGAGGTATACCAGTAATAGGTAATAACTGAATCGTCATACCAATATTCTCAAATACATGGAATGTAATCATTGCAATAATACCAGCACATACGTACGTACTGTACGCATCTTTTAATTGAAGTGTAATTTTTGTCAAATGAAAAATAAGTAAGAAATACAGGCTGACCACAATACTTGCTCCAACGAAACCATACTCTTCTCCGATAACAGCAAATATAAAGTCAGTATGATTTTCTGGAACATACACAATACGTTCTCCGTAGCCTTTACCGAAAATTTCTCCAGAGCCAATTGCATTTAAAGAAGTGATTAAATGCATCCCCTCGTCTGATGCGTAAGAATAGGGATCCAACCAAGAGTATATACGTGCAAATTGGTAGGGGTTAAATCCAAAATTGTCAGCTAAAAAATCCTGCATATAGACGGCCATCCATAGTAGTAAACCGCCCATTCCTAACCCACCTAAAAAGATGGGGAGAATTATTTTCCATGTAATACCAGCAACTATAATTAAGGCTACAGTAATTGCAAGGAACACTAACGATGTACCTAAATCTGGTTGTTTCATGATAAATGCTAAAGGAATAATTAAAGTTACACCCATTTTAACTAGCAAAATTAAATCGGTTTTAACCGTTTTAATAAGATTTTGCTCATGATGCATAGTGATTAATCGGGCCAGTCCCAATATATAAAAAGTTTTCATAAATTCGGCCGGCTGGATATCACCTATAGGTAAGTGAAACCAACTTTTTGCGCCATTCATCGGTTTTACTAAAGCTAAACTGTCAGGGAGTAGGAAAAGCAAAAATAGTAAAAATACTCCAATACCATAAATATACCAAGACAACTTTTTATATTGTTCTGGTTCAAAAAACATGACAATTCCAATAATAATAGAACCAATAATATACCAAACAAGCTGTTTAGGTATAAAGTTAATGCCATATTGTCCAGTTGTTTGCGCGGATGAAATTGCAAACAAACTAATGATTAGAAATAGTAATATAATAAAAGCAAGTGTCCAATCGAAACGATCAGCAAAGCCTTTTTTGTTCTCCATGTAAGTCACCTATATTTCTTTCGAATTTCATTCACTTAT
>Ga0209013_10000980_pt1 | contig 26348 bp, 20 predicted proteins | sample Cruoilmetagenom2_FD_187291 | JGI IMG/M metagenome (GOLD analysis project Ga0209013, IMG submission 187291) | Oil polluted marine microbial communities from Coal Oil Point, Santa Barbara, California, USA - Sample 2 (SPAdes) (version 2) | ecosystem: Environmental > Aquatic > Marine > Oil seeps ...
ATCAAATCGGCGCGGCCGTCGAGTTCCACGATGAGATCAGCGAAGTCGAGGGAGTAGACGAAACGGCGCTCATTTCGGTGCGCACGGCCGTCACCGGCGCTCCTCCCGCCAACGATGCCGAAGCCGTTGCCTTGGCGGAGAAGATCTCTCTCGACCCTCTCCTGGACGGGAACGTGCTCTCCGAGGATGGCGACACGCTCGCTTTCTTCGTTCCGCTCGACGACAAGTCCGACGCTCAAACAGTCCGCGATGCCGCTGATCGGCTTCTGGACGCCACACCGCAACTCGCGGGGTTCGAACGCCACATCGCCGGCCTCCCGCTCGCGCAAGAGGCGTTCGGCGACCAGATGTTTGTCCAGATGGCCATGTTCGCCCCGCTCGCGGGTGTGGCGATCTTCGCTCTGATGCTCTTGTTCTTCCGAAGGTTCGTCCTCGTTGGGCCCGCAATGTTACTCGCGGTGCTCTCGGTGATCTGGGCGATGGGCCTGTTGATCGGTACCGGTAACACGCTCCACATCATGAGTTCGATGATCCCGATATTCCTCATGCCGATCGCCATCCTCGACTCGATCCACGTGATCAGCGAGTTCTTCGATCGCTACGGCCGAATGCGCGAGCGCAGCAGCGCGCTACGAACCGTCTACGACGAGTTGGCCGGGCCCATTGCCTTCACCACGATAACAACGGTCGTTGCATTCCTGGCACTCGCTCTCACACCAATCCCTCCGGTTCGAGTGTTCGGCATTTTCGTGGCGGCCGGGGTCGCGATCGCGTGGCTCGGCACCGTGACGATCCTGCCCGCAGTGCTCATGTTGGTGAAGGAGGAGTCGATCAGGCGAGCGGTTGGTGACCAAGCTCCGGGTGACGGCTGGTTCGCCGGAGTGGTCCGACGCCTGCCGGTCGGAGCCATGCGCCACCGTAGACCCGTACTGATCGTTGCCGGGCTACTCGCAATCCTCGCGGTGCCGGGGATCACCCAGATCGAAGTGAACGACAATCCGGTCAACTGGTTCCGTTCTGGCCACGAAGTTCGGGTAGCTACAGAACGCCTGAACGACGAGCTACCTGGAACTTTTGCCGCGAGTCTCATCCTCGAGGCCGACGATCCGACGCTTCTCGTCGACCCGGCGACGATCCGTGCGGTCGCAGAGTTGCAGGAGGCCTACGAGGTCGACACCATCGTTGGCACTTCAGCCTCCTACGTCGACCTCCTTGGTGGCGCGGAGAGCGCCGATGCGATTTCCGCCCTCGAAGCGGCGCGGGCCGAATCAGCGCTCACCTCGACGCTGATCACATCCGACACTACGCAGGCAAACATTCGCCTGCAGCTCCGCAACGGCGACAACCAGGCAATGCAATCAGTTCTCGATCTCACGGACCAGCAACTAGCTACCACTCCCCTCCCCGAAGGCGTGACGGCCGAGTGGGGCGGCGAGACGTACCTCAATCTGGTCTGGCAAGACGAGATGGTCGCGGGAATGCTGCTCGGTTTCCTCGTCACGCTTGTCGTCGTATTCCTGCTGCTGATCGGGTTATTCCGATCAGTGCTCTGGGCGATCATCGGAGTCGCCCCTGTGCTTTGGACGGTGCTCATCGTCTACGGCGCGGTCGGCCTGGTCGGCAAGGACTACGACATGCCGATCGCCGTGCTCTCGACGCTCGTCCTCGGCATCGGTGTCGACTTCGCGATCCACTTCGTCGAACGGTTCCGCGAACTTCGTTCTGACCTTGGCAACACCCCCGCAGCAATTGAAGCATTCGCCGAGGAGCCAGCCCGAGCGCTCACCCGCAACGCCGCCGTAATAGCCGTCGGCTTCCTCCCGTTGCTGTTCTCCTCGCTCACCCCATACGTAATTGTCGGGGTATTCCTGGCGACCATTATCGTGCTCAGTTGGCTGGCGACAGTAGTCGCACTTCCAGCGATCGTCGCTGGCCGAAGCCGTGACTAGGCGGTTTGTGCTCCCGGTGGTCCGGGTGTTCTAGGATCAAACCGATTCCGGACGGGGCTTGGTGAAAAGTGAGCGCGTTCTAGAAACCGACAGCCCTGAATCGGGCAGAACCGAGGAGAAATCCGTGTCTGACAAACCCATTGTTGCAACGATGATCGGCGACCCGGCTGGGATCGGCCCGGAGGTTGTCGCCAAGGCCCTCGCCACCGGCGAGCCCTACGACGTGAGCAGACCGGTGCTGATCGGATCCGTCGAGGCAATGGAGCATGCGCTCGAGATCACCGGCGTCAACATGACGGTCAGGAAGGTCGACTCCCCCGCTGAGGCGGGCAATGACCGAACAGTGATGGACGTGCTCGATTCCGGTCTGCTCGGTCGCAACGACTACGAACTCGGAGTCGAGAGTGCTGCTTGTGGAGTCGCCACCGCCGCCTGGATGGGCGAGATGAAGGACTACGCCGAGAGTGGTGCCGTGCAGGGCACGATCATGGGTCCCATCAACAGCGGTTCTCTGATGCTGGCCGACAAGCTCGGTTCACTGATGGGCGACGAGTCCCGCGAGACCTACCTGACGCTGTTCACCGGCCCCCTGCGCATCGTCCACCTGACGGACCATGAGCCGTTGAGGCAGGTCAGCGATCTGATCACCAAGGAAAAGGTGTACAAGGTGCTCGGCCTGATGCACGAGTCGTTCAGCGGTTGGGGGGTCGAAAACCCACGTATCGGCGTTGCGGGCTTCAACGCCCACGCGATGGGTGAAGAAGACGCAAACGAGATCGCCCCCGGCGTGGAGATGGCCAAGGCGGACGGTATCAACGCCACAGGCCCGATTTCTCCGGACACGGTTTTCCGTCATTGCATCGATGGGGTGTACGACATAGTCCTTGCCATGTACCACGACCAGGGGCACATTGCAGTCAAGACCTACGGCTTTGTCGGTAACTGCGCGATGTTCCTGGGGCTGCCATTTCTGCAGATGTCAGTGGCCCACGGCACAGCGTTCGACATCGTCGGTCAGAACATCGCATCCCATGAGATGATTTTGATGGCTATGACCCAAACCGCGAGCCTTGCGGCCGGTGAGGGTTTCGCCCCTATCGAGCTTGCGGTCCAGTAACAATCGCGGAGCTTTCAGCTCCTGGCGAGACGCCGAATTCGGGCTCGGTTGTGCCAGAGGTGCACAAACATGATGATGATCCTCGCCCACCGACGGCGCGGGTCGAAAATGGGCTTCACCTCGGCGGAATGTACTCGTCTAGGAAGCGGCTACCGACGAATGGTACGAAACCGTGAGCTCTGGACGTCTCGAGCACGAATGCAACGTTCTCGGGATCACTGGCGTAATCGACCGTCAGCACTGGAAGCCCAGTGGCACGGATTGCATCGAGTGACTCGAGATACTCCTGGCTGCTGACGTGAAGGGTGGAGTCTGGGAATTCGAGGTACTGCTGTAGACAGGGATCACTGAGGGTCGCTTCATAGTCGGCCGTGTCGATGAGGTCATCAGTTGGAGGAAGCCCGCAGTCTCCGGGCGGATCATTGTCGGCCGCGCCATCGAACCACACCTGCTCCTGTGCCACGGCGTCGATGAGCTCTCGATACGCGGGATCTTCGGCCGCGAGTTCCGCGGCGTTCTGGGCGACTATCAAGAAACTCGAGTCGTATTCGCGTCCTGCAGCGGCCAGTGCCTCGACCCAGGCGACCATCTCCTCGATGGGGTCGACGTCGTCTTGAGTGGCCGCCGTCGCAACGTTGTCGTCGCTGTATGCCTCTACCCAGTCGAGGTACAGACCATCGAAGCCCGCCTCACTGATCTGGCTGACCAACCCCGATTCGTCGGTCCAGATGTCTTGCCATTCCTCCCGCCAGTACGCGACCGGGTAGTTGCCCTCCCAACCGTCGGGGTCGTTGGCCACAATCCAATCCGGATCGCCGATTCGCCAGTGCTGTTGCCAGTACACCCGGTAGTCCTCAGCCTGGCCGATGTCGACATACGCGACGACCAGCTTTTTGTGATCAGCCTCGTGCAACCGATCAACGACTTCGCGCATCGGGTAGTCGGAGTTCTGCTCCTCTGACGGGATGAAGTCAACCACTACCAAGTCATGCTCAGACTCGACGATCTCGTCCACTGTGTCCGCGTCGAGATTGACGTCGATCAGATACAGCCAGTTTTTGACCCCCACGAGCAACTCGCGGCGGTCGTCTGAAGCTAGCTGATCGGGGGCATCGGACGTCACCCGCGTTGAATCGATCTGGGCATCGCTCGAGCCGCAGCCCACCGCAAAAAGCAGGACCGTAGCGCTTGCCAATACCCAGCCGTATCGGATTCGCTCCAACATCGTGGCTCCTTCGATTGATCGCTGTCCGCGGAAACATTACGCCTATCGATGACATCCGAACGTGAAGTACTACTCGCCACCGTCGACGTAACGCTACCCACCCTGCTTTCCAGCTTCTGTTGTTAACAACTTACGTTCGTGCATACTTACGTTTGCTTTTACTTACATATAGTCCTACTGTCGGGCCGATGGACGCCGCAGCACGAGCAGTCGCCGACCCGACCAGGCGCGCACTGCTCAGGCTGGTGCGCGATCAGGAGCGAACGGCATCTGATCTGGCGTCACATTTCACGGTTAGTCGTCCTGCCGTGAGCCAGCATCTTCGTGTGCTGGCCGACTCAGGGCTCGTAACCGTTCGATCGGAGGGCACCAGGCGCTTTTACCGTGCCCGCCCCGACGGCCTCGCTGAACTCGCGGACTGGATGCAGGGTTTCTGGGACACGTCGCTTCGGACTGTCAAAGTAGAGGTCGAACGCGAAGAGTGGAACGAGAAGCCCGCCAAGAACAAGCAGTCCACCAAGAAGTCGAAGAAATCCAAGAAGAACCGTAAGAAGAAGCGCAAGGCCGAAGGGAAGCCTGACGGCTGATCGCCGTTCCGACCGGTCAGGATCCGGATCCCAATCATCCTCATCCATCTACTGATAGAGAAGGCAAGATATGAGCCCCATTGTCGACCGCGACACCTGGCTAGCGGCCCGGCTCGCCCACCTCGAAGAAGAGAAGGCGTTCACCCGCCGGCGCGACGAACTCAGCCGTAAGCGGCGCGAACTACCGTGGACGGAGATCACCGAGCAGTATGAGTTCGAGGGAGTCCAGGGCCACACTTCACTTGGCGAGCTCTTCGGCGGCAAGAGCCAGCTCATCATCTACCATTTCATGTTCGGTGCCGGATGGGCAGAGGGATGCCCATCCTGTTCCTTCTGGGCCGACAATTTCGACGGCATCGGCGTCCACCTGGCGGCCCGCGACACGGCTCTGGCTGCGGTTGCGATTGCCCCCGTGGAGGATCTAACCGCGTACCGGGCCCGCATGGGGTGGAGCTTTCCCTTTTATTCCTCCGCTGGCAGCCAGTTCAACTACGACATGGGCGTCAGCCTCACCGCGAAAGACGTCGCCGAGGGTGCCACCAAGTACAACTTCGGCACTCAACCCGCATTTGGCGAGGAGAGCGCCGGCATCAGCGTTCTCAACAGAACCGATGACGGTCGCATCTTCTTGAGCTACCAAACCTTCGCACGTGGTCTCGACATGCTCAACGGCGCCTACCACTACTTGGATCTGACACCGAAAGGCCGAGACGAAGACGGTCTCGATTTCTCGATGGCCTGGCTCCACCGCCACGACGCCTACCCCCATATGCCGGGACGCGACTCCTGATGGGAGATGGAGCCAGTGCCTTCGAGCAACTTGGGTAAGTGGGCCGGTCGGTTGCTGACGCTGTCAGCAGCATCGTTGTTCTCGTTCTACGCCCTGGTCGCTGCAGGCCAACGGGGTGGCGACACTTTCTTTTCGAACCCGTTGCTGTCCGCCGCAATCTTCACCGCTGGCGGTGCAGCTGTCGCTGCCGGCTGCGTCGCTGCTGTTGCATTGCGGCGCCATGATCGATCCGTCGTCGTCATCGTCTCGATCATCGCCGGGACCGTCGTGATTCTGTGGACTGCCGCCGAGATCGCCTTCCCGCACTGATCGTGATCGCTCACTGTCATCTCACCTGCCATGAGGATCTCGGTGACGTCTTCATCCACTGATGATCTTGTTTAGTCCCCATTCGAACTGAGGCGGGGACGCGACTGTGGGAACCGCCGTTGCCGCTGGTCCGCTGAGCAGCGGATACCGGGTGGGGTCGAGTCGCGAGATCAGGCCGGCCCACTGCTCGGCGTAGGCGGCTTCTGGTTGCAGATGGGCTCGTGGAATCTCCCACAGCACGAAGCCGATCGTGTAGGTCAGGCCGGCATAGAACGTCCTCACCGCTTCATCGATCGGCACGCCATGGGCGGTCGTCTTCTGGAAGAAGGCCTCGAGAATCTCGAACACAGCCGGGATGGTGACGCGCCCCGTAGCGAGGAGCCCAGCAAGGGTGGGGTGGGCCAGCGCGGCCTCTCGGAAGTCCGAGAAGAACACAGTTAGCGCCTGTTGCCAGTCGTCATTACTGGGGGCGGCGAGACCTTCGAAGATTCGTGCCGCCATCTTGTCGAGCAGATCCTGCTTACTTTCTACATAGCCGTAGAGAGTCATGGTGCCGACCCCGAGATGTCTTGCAAGCTTGGGCATGGAGAGTTCCTCGAGCCCCATCTGGTCCCCGAGCTCAATCGCGGCATCCACGACCTGCGAGGCAGCAAGTCGTGGCGGACGACCCACTCGGCGCGGGACTGCCTGATCGGGGTCGGATTCTCCGTGCTCTGAGCTCATTGGCCTCTCCAAGGGTTGACATCGTTTCCGTACGTGCTACGGTATCTTACCGTAAGCCTTACGGTAATGGCGGCCTCACCGCCGATGACCAACGAAACAAGGAGCAGAGAATGACCGAACATCCCGACCCCATCCACAACGTGCAAGTGATCTCCACCGGCACCGTCGACATCCACCCCCAGCACGTCTATGGCAGCAGAAGTCCGACCTACTGGTGGATCCTCACATCACGTCGCTGGTTGACGGAGCGCCCCATCAATGTGTTCGTGATCGAACACCGCGATGGTCTCGTGCTCTTCGACACCGGCCAGGACCGGGCGTCGGTAACCGACCCGAGCTACTTTCCGACCGGTCCCCTGGGCTGGTTCTATGACCGCCTGGCCCGATTCGACATCGAGCCGCACGAAGCCCTTCCCGCCCAATTGGAACGTCTCGGATACTCCACCAGCGACGTCGGCGTGGTCGTACTCTCTCACCTCCATCAGGACCACATCGGTGGGCTTCGCCACCTCAAGGGGGCACGGATCGTCATCTCCGATACCGAACACGCCCTGCTCAACAGCAGATTCGACGAAGCCCGCGGCGTTCTCAGCCGACACATCGACCTTCCCGGCCTCAACTGGGATCCAATCCAGTTCGAACCATTCGCCGACCCAGGCATCGCCCCGTTCACCCACGGCATCGACCTGATGGGTGACCACAGCATGGTCTTGCTCCCCACTCCGGGCCACACACCCGGGTCTCTCGCGATGCTGGTTCGTCGCCGCGATCAGGACCCCCTGCTCCTGGTCGGCGACCTCACCTACGACGCCGCTGCAATGGAGCACGACCACGTAGTCCCCGGAGTCGGTTCGCACCGACAACTTCGAGAGTCGACCCACAAGGTGCTCGAGCTGAAACAGCGCCACCCCGGTCTCAGGATTCTCGGTGCCCACGACCCAGCTGCATTCGCCACCCTGACCGCGCCGCAGCTCCAGTCAGCCGCGACCGGCGCCTAGTCCCACCCGCCTCGTTACCTGCTACCCGCTCATGCCAGTAACAGGCCATTATTTGTGGTCTGACACACTGTTCCGAATCACGACCCGGAGGCACCACCGATGAGCAACGACACGACAACGGGAACAAGCGACGAGCCGATTCTCGATCCGGTGGCTGATTGGGCGACTGACTACGACATCTTCGACTCGCAGTATGTGTCCGATCCTGCCCCGATCTGGGATGAGCTTCGTGAACGGTGCCCGATGGCGCACAGCGACCGTTGGGGAGGTTCATGGCTGCCGACTCGTTACGAGGACGTGTACGCGATTGCACACGACACCGAACGCTTTCCGTCGGGCCACGGAGTTTCCGTGGTCCCGATGGTCCCGCCACCCGCATCCGAGAACGCCGAGTCGGAAGACGATGCCGATGCGCCACCTGCATTGCTGGCATCAGGGCTCCCACCAATCAGCTCTGACGCACCGTTGCACACTTGGACGCGTCGACTGATCTTGCCGACCATGAGCAACACCCGAGTCGACGAGTACGAAGTGTTTACCCGCGAAGTGTGCCGACGACTCGTAGACGACATCGTTGAACGAGGCGGGGGCGACGCGGCGGCCGAGTACGCCCAGCAGATCCCTGTCAGGGTGATCGGGCACATCCTTGGGGTGCCCGAAGACATGGCCGGAACGTTCACCGAGTGGGTTCGCGACGTGCTCGAGTTCGCCCACGACGCTGATCGCCGACGCCGCGGCATGGTTGGGATCATCGAATATCTCGACGCGGCGATCTCCGACCGCGAGGCCAATCCGCGCGACGACTTCATCACCGAACTGCTGCAGTCGGAACACGAAGGCGAACCAATCACCCGTGATGTCGTGATGGGAATGTGTGCGCTGCTGCTGATCGCTGGGATTGATACGACGTGGTCGTCGATCGGGTCAGCGATGTGGCACTTGGCCACCCATGACGAAGACCGACGCCGCCTCGCCTCCGAGCCCGAGCTGATGCCGACCGCTATCGAGGAGTTCCTGCGGGCATACGCACCGGTCACGATGGCTCGCCGCGTAATGGACGACACGGAGTACGAAGGCTGTCCGATCAAGGCTGGCGAGCGCATCTTGATGAACTTCCCGGGTGCAAACCGCGACCCTGAGGTATTCCCCGACGCCGACAAGGTGATCCTCGACCGCCAGCAGAACCGTCACCTTGCCTTCGGTGCCGGCATTCACCGTTGCGCCGGTTCCAACCTGGCGCGCATGGAATTACGTGTCGCCATCGAAGAGTGGTTGAGGCAGATCCCCGAATTCGAAATCGCCGACTACCACGAAGTCACCTGGGCAGGCGGTCAGGTACGCGGCCCACGCACCCTGCCCGTTGCCGCAAGATAGCCATCGGTCACTCTTGGGGCGACCGCGGTTTCTGTTGTGGGCAAGATCTCCAACTCTCGCCGCGTGTTGTCACGGGGGCTGGAGGCACCGAACACCCGGTAGTGCCAATTCTGGCGAACTGTCGCTCGGGGGCTATTGTCACCACGACTGCGTCTGAGAAGCATCGTGGGCGACCACTCCTGGGGGATGGGATGACAATTGCGGGGCCATTGATCGAGAGCTTTGCTGCATCGTCTCGCTCAATCACCCTCGCAGACGGTCAGGTGCTCGTCGAGGAAGGTGACGAGGCCGACAACGTCTACTTCATTCTCTCCGGCAACATCGAGGCAACGAACGCGTCGGAGCACGGCGAGATAGTCGTCGGAAAGATCGGCGCGGGTCAGGTGATCGGCGAGGTCACAGTGGTTGCCGGCGGGCGCCGCACCGCCACATTGAGATCAACTGGACCCACCGAAGTTCTGGAGATTCACCGCTCTGACTTCGAGAACTGGCTCACGGGTAACCCCGAGATCGCCGATGCAGTCTGCGAGCAAGCCCGCGAACGAATTGACCGCACGAACGTAGCCACCATGGTTACCGATCTAATGGGCACAACCGACCCATTGCTCCTCCAGGAGGTGGTGGATCGGGTGGAGTGGCGCCACCTCGAAGCTGGAGAAGTGCTGTTCGAAGAGGGCGACCCATCTGATGCGGCCTATTTCATTGTCGGTGGTCGGGTCTCGGTAGTCGTAATGGGCGAAGATGGGCGCGAGCGCCTCATCAGCGAACTCGGCCGCAATGAGGTCGTCGGCGAGCTCGGCCTGCTCGACGATGCCCCCAGGTCCGGAACCGTCAGCGCAACCCGCGATACAACCCTGGCGGCCTTCTCGACAGAGATGTTCGAGGAGTTGGTGTCGAAGTCGCCGGCACTGATGCTCAACGTGACCCGTGGTATTCTCACCCGACTACGGCAACCTGATCACCACCAGTTTGATCGCGCATCTTCCTTGACGGTCGCCGTGACTGCCCCGATTGACGCCGACTCGATCGTGTCGAGCATCGTGGAGGAGGTCGCCCGTTTCGGCACGACGAAGCACTTGTCAAGCGGCCGGGTCGACCGCATCCTCAATCGCGAATCGATCTCACAGGCCGCGGCCGACAACGTCGGTGTTCCTCGGTTGGCCGAGTTCATCCACGAATCCGATGTCGGCAACGACCATGTGGTACTTCAGACCGACCGCGAGATCACCCCTTGGACACGCCGCGCGCTCCGCCAAGCAGACCGTGTGCTTGTTATCTGCTCGCCGCAACCAGATGCCACCGAGCGCAAACTGCTCGAGGACCTATTCGAGTTGGCGGCCGGCGTACGTCATGTCGCCACGATGCTGGCGATTGTGCAACCTCCCTCTGCGGACCGGCCACGCGGTACGGCAGCGTTGGCAGCCTCACTCGAACCCGGCGACATCGTGCACATTCGTTCAGGGTCCCACGCTGACATCGCACGCCTAGCGCGGCTCGCCACTGGCCACGGGTGTGGTCTCGTACTCAGCGGCGGTGGCGCCCGGGGGTTCGCCCACATCGGCGTAATCCAGGCGCTGCACGAAGCGGGCATCCCCATCGATCAGGTTGCAGGCTGTTCCATCGGCGCGCCGATGGCGGCCGCGAAAGCAGTCGGGCTAGAGGGCGAAGAGCTGCTCGATGTGGTCGAGCAGCAATTTCACCGGCTTCTCGACTACACCCTGCCAGTCGTCTCGCTGCTCAAAGGGGAACGAATCAGCGACAACATCGAGTCGACGCTCGGTGGGTGGGACATCGAAGACCTCTGGCTGCCGTTCTATTGCGTCTCGACGAACCTCACCACATCGAGTCTCGAGGTCCACCGTCGAGGAAGTGCATCACGCGCCGTCCGCGCCAGTGTGGCAATACCCGGCGTCTTGCCGCCCGTTCCGGTCAATGGCGATCTGCTGGTTGATGGGGGCGTGCTCAACAACCTGCCGTTCGAGACGATGGCCGGTGACAGCACGATCGAAACGATCATCGCCGTCGACGCGGCCCCCGAGAGCGGGCCACGAGCAAACTCTGACTTTGGGCATTCGGTCTCCGGTTTCCGGGCGCTGGGTGCCAGCATTCGTCGGCGGGGTTCGGATTATCCGAGCGTCACGTCGGTGCTGCTGCGAAGCATGCTCACCGGGGCTGTGCGAAATCAGAAGGCATCGATGGGGTCCGGAATGATCAACCTTCTGGTTCAACTCCACCTTCCCGATGTCGGGCTGCTCGATTTCGAGCGAACCCGGGAGGTCGCCGAGGCAGGCTACGAGTCTTCCCGAGAACAAGTCGACGAGTGGGCTGCCACCCGCCCCGAGTTGAGGCGGTCGGCATGATCTTGCTCACCTTCCGCGATCTCATCTATCGACGTACGCGATTCCTTGTCGTCACTCTCCTCGCTGCGGTGGTCTTCGCCCTGCTGTTCGTGATGACAGGGCTCGTCGAGCAGTTCCACCGAGAGCCCTTCGATACCGTCGAGGCGTTTGATGCATCTGCTTGGATCGTTCCGGAGGGAATCTCCGGGCCATTCACGGCGTCGTCGACAATGCCATCTGCCACGATGGCAGAAGTCGATGCCGATGTGACCGCTGCTGTGGTCACCTCGCGGTCCAGCCTTTCCGATGGAGACGACACCAGTGAGGTTATTCTCGTCGGCCACACACCCGGCTCCCTCGGGACACCGCAGACGGTGAACGGCCGCCCCGCCGAGGGCCCCGGCGAGTTGGTCGCCGACACCTCGTTGGGTCTTGAAGTAGACCAGACTGCAACGGTTGCGGGCGTTGACTTCATCGTGGTCGGTGAATCTCAGGACACGACGCTGCTAGCTGGAGTGCCCGTCGTCTTCATGACCCTCAGTGATGCCCAGGATCTAGTGTTCCGGACCAACGAAGTGGTCAGCGCGCTACTCGTCGACGGCGAAGTCCGGGCATTGCCGCCCGGTACGGTCGCACTGACACCCGATGCTGTTGCGGAAGACGTGCTCGAACCACTCGAAGGAGCCATTGGGGCGGTCGATCTCGTGCGGGCGCTGCTGTGGGTAGTCGCGGCGATAATCATCGGAGCGATTGTCTATCTCTCCGCTCTCGAGCGGCAACGCGACTTTGCCGTACTCAAAGCAGTCGGCTCCCCGAACTCGTCGCTGATCGGCAGCCTCGCATTGCAGGCCGCGCTGGTAGCGCTCGTTTCGGTAGCACTGGCTGCCGTCATCCAGATGTTCCTGGCGCCAGCGTTCCCGATGAAGGTTCGGGTCCCTGCCCGCGTGTTCTGGCAGCTACCGCTGCTCGCCGTGCTGATGGCACTCGTTGCCGGCGCCGCGGGTATGCGACGAGTGTTGAAATCAGATCCCGCTGAGGCATTCTCCGGGGCCGGCGCATGACAATCGGGCCGCTGATCGTCGACGAGTTGGTCGTGGAGTACGTGCACGATGGCTACGCCATCCGTCCGCTCGACGGGCTCTCCTTCGCGGCGCAATCCGGCGAAATCGTCGTACTGCTGGGGCCTTCCGGTTCTGGGAAGACGACTCTGTTGTCATGCCTCGGGGGAATCCTGACGCCGACATCTGGCTCAATTCGTCTCGGAGACCTCGATGTGACCGCGATCAAGGGGAAGGGCCTCTCGGCATTCCGGCGCGATCAGATCGGATTCGTGTTCCAGGCGTTCAACCTCATCCCCTCGCTGACTGCGCGTGAGAACATCGCGATGCCACTACTGCTTAGCGGTCATGGGCGCACTGAATCATTAGCGCGGGCCGACGAGCTGCTCGACGAAGTGGGTCTCGCCGATCGAGGCAACCACGTTCCGGGCAAGTTGTCGGGTGGACAGCAGCAGCGCGTGGCGGTCGCCCGCGGTTTGGGTCACAACCCACCGTTGCTGCTCGCGGACGAACCCACCGCGAACCTGGATCACATCCAGGCCGAGGCGATCATCAGGCTCCTGCAGGGTCTCCGATCCGAGGGCCGCATGATCGTAGTGTCGACCCACGACGCCCGCCTCGTGCCGATCGCCGACAAGATTGTGCAGATGGCACCGCACATCGATGCTGAAGAACAACCGACTCACCAGGTAACGCTCGCGGCGGGCGAGTCACTATTCGAACAGGGTGACCGATCCGACCTCGTGTATGTGATCGTGTCCGGGGAGGTCGACATCATTCGGGTACTGGCTGATGGCAGCGAGGAACAGCTCAACCGCTTGGGGCCCGACCAGTATTTCGGCGAGCTCGGCCCATTCCTGGATTTCCCGCGCTCTGCATCCGTGCGCGCACACACCGCTGTGGAGCTGACGGCCTACAGCCCAAGGGTCTTCCGCGAGAAGATCCTTCACAAGCACTGAGGTTGCCGCGGCGGGAGCGGGCTTGGTCTCGAGTGCTCCCGGCTGAATGTCGGACACTCGTCAGGTCGGAAACTGAAGCCGTTCGGAGATGATGACGTCACCCTTCCAGTTCTTGCCGGTGAGACGCACCTCGAGGAGTCGACCATCGTCGTCCACATCGATGATGCCGTATTGACCGAACCCCGCGAAGCCGCCGCCGGAATAGGGGCCCCCTTTCAGGCTGCCGGGACGATCCAGCGCGGCGGTGTGGAAGACAGCGAATCCAGGAGAACCGTCGCTGGCATACCCGCTGTTCGAGCCGTCGTCGAAGGCGAGCATGTGGGCATCCCCGCTCACCATCAGCAGGTTGTCGACGTCGGCGTCTGACAACACATCGGCGATGTGACGCCGTTCGTCGGCGAACCCGGCCCATCCGTCGCCCGACGGGTTCGCCTCGCCGATCCATGGGGAGGGGTTCATCCAAAGTACGAGTGCGTGGGTTCGGCTTGCAGTGACGATCTCGTCTTCGAACCATGCGAGTTGTTCGGCCCCGAGCATCGAATCGCCACGCCGTTCCGAACGGGTGTCGGTGACAACGAACCTGACACGTCCGATCGTGAACGCTCGATGGATCGCACCGTTGCTGACGAGCGAATGCGACGGCACCTGTTCGCGGAAGGCTTGGCGAGCCGCATCTCGGCTGGGTGAGTCCGCGTCCGAGTCGTTCGGGCCATAGTCGTGATCGTCCCAGACGTAGGAGACGGGAACAGAGCGATAGAACGCCGCCTGACCTGGTTGCGTCAGCATCCGGTCATAGGCAGTCGCGAAGGTGTCAGGATCGTTGTCGGCAATGTTGCTGTAGTGGACATCTCCGAGCGCGAGATAGAGCAGGGGGTCCTCCTCGGCCATCGCATCGAAGACCGCCGCATTGGAACCAACACGGGCACACGACGACGAAACGAGCCGGAATGACGCCGGGCCGGAAGCCGGGGTCCGGAACGTGCCCCGCCCGCGACCCAGGTCTGGTCGTCCGTCCACCTCGATGACGTACTCGTACCGCTGGTCCGGCCGAAGCCCATCGACATCGAGGCGCACGGCCCTGGAGTCGAGCGGTCGCGCCGCCTCGGACGACCACGTCTCCTCGCCGCCGGTCACGACCATCCGGGTCTCCAGATCCGCATCGTCGACCCGGACGGTGGCGCTGATCGACTCCGGGCCGAGAGCCCCGAGCCAGACCCATTCGACATGATCGATCGGAATCGGTGCCGCCGCGCTGTCTTCGTGGGTCGGGCCGAAGACCGATCCGTACACGAACGATGCGACCACCCATGTACTGGTCAGCAGCAGAGTCGTGACCGCGGCCAGCGCAACGATCTCGCCGTGCCGGCGACGGTGCTGCCAACTGAGCCAGAGCAGCACCGCGGGAACCACGATGAGCGCCGTGAGAGCGAGCGCCGTGCGGGGTTCGAACTGGAGTGACGCGAACGTACCCAGCCCAACAGCGGCGAAGGCGAGCAGCACTGCACCCACAGCAGGGAACCGCCAGGACACCAGTGCCCCGATGGAGACCAGACCTGCGAGTCCGAGTTGCACCGGACGCTGGATCGCCGGATCGAGCAGGATCCCCTCGGGGTCGGCCGGAAGCCCGCGCGTGACCGACAGGATCGCCAGCAGGATCGCCACACCTGCAGCTGCGATGTGCGACGCCAGCCCGAGGAGCCTTGCAACATCGATCCGAAGGGGGATGGTCGCGTGCTGAACGGGTGCGCTCTCCAGAGCCCACGGACAACTGGTGCATCGCCGGTGCCATGCCTCGTGAGCGATTGCCCACTCGACGGCGAGCACTATTGCACCACCGATCACCGCTCCTGCGAAGACGTCGGTCGGCCAGTGCGACTCGTCATGGACCCGGTGTGCCGCAGCGAGCACGATCCCGACCAGCGCGAACAATCGCAAGGGACCGATCACACGTGTGGAATGCAGCATCACCGCAGCGGTGAGCGGCAGGAGTCCGACGAGGATTGTCGCGATCACGATGTGCCCGCTCGGAAACGAGTCGAAGCCGCCTGCGAGTGATCCTCCCGGTGGTCGAGGGCGCTCCACGAGTTCCCGCAACAGATTGCTGACGGCGAAAGCTGCGACGAACGCCAGCGGGTAGGCAGCGATCAACACTCGACAGCGGAAGCTCGCCAGTCCGAGCAAACCGGCTGCGACAATCGCAAACGGCGTCGAACCGACCAGATCGACATGAGACAGAGCGCCGAGCCAACCCGCATCAGAGGCCGCATCGAGCACCGGTTGGTCGATCCGCGACAGGAACCCACGTGACGACCCCACGATCATCGCCGTAAGTGCTGCAACAATCGAGACGATGAGCAGCGCCCAGTTCAGCCGCGACGACGGTTCCCCGAGATCCACGCGTGTCCGGTGCAACCGTACGAACGGGGTCCGACGAGCGAAGCGGAGCACGCGGTCTGACGGCGACGGCCACTGGTGACCGAGCAGTATGAGCACGACGCCGACCCAGCCGAAGGCGAGACTGAAGGCGACGGCAATCGCAAGGATCCAGGCGATTTCACTCAGATAACCGCCGGATCGAACGTAATTGCCGACGCCTCCGATCAAGACAAACACCGACGCCGCCAGGAACGGCACTGCCGTCAGGACGTACGATCGTCGACGAGCTCGGACCCGATCCGGCAGTACGGACATGTGGGGCGTTCCGAGGGTGGCGTTCGCTGCCGCGCGCCCAGCACTGGCGGCTCGTAGGTCGAGATTCGCCGCCCGTCGCATGTGAACCTGATCGCGCACCAGTGCCGCCACCCAGAAAACGAATCCGAGACTCATCACCGCAGGCACGAAGACGAAGAGGCGACCACCGAGGAGGTCAAGGTACGGCGACGTGCTCCGGCGAGGGGGCGCCCTCATGATCGCGGCCCCTCGCCGGCCACCACGGTGGCCTCCCCGTCGGCCGAATCGAGCACGACAACGATTCCGGCGTCACCGTCGACGGTGAGCCGATGACCATCGAGCGTCCTACTCGCACCCTGCACATTCAGCACGGCAGGGACTCCGAGTTCTCGAGCGAGGATTGCGGCGTGGGAGAGCGGCCCACCACGATCGACGACGATTGCTCCAGCCTTCAGGAACAACGGGGACCAGGAGGGATCGGTCGCCTCGGCAACGAGAATCGCCCCCGGTTCAAAGCTTCCACCCGCTTCAGAGACGACCGTCGCTGTTCCGGTGTATCGGCCGGGGCTCGCGGCCCACCCGTCGAGGCGGTCGCCCGCGGGGAGTTCAACTGGTGTGTACTCGGGCACGCCGACGAACACCCGCGGGAGGGGTGGCTCAGCAGACGAGCGCCGAAGCCAGCGACGGCGCCCGGCCAGCGAATTCGGCGGTACGGGGTGTCCGGCGAACGCGGACCGGATCTCGTTCATCGTCATCAGTTCGATGTCAACCGGGTCATCGAGGGCGCCTCGTTCCACCAGCCGAGCGCCCTGCTCGAGCATCGTCCGACGCACCTCGCCCCCCAAACGAAGCAAGGCGGCCTTCGTCGCTTCTCGACGTCTGAGCAATGTGGTGGTCTCGGCGACCAGGTGTCGAAGGGCTCGTGTTCGCATGGCCGTGACCAGTCCACGTTCCCCCCAGGACGTCGCCGAACGCAGCCTCGAGATCAGCGGGTCCCACTCGTCGGAACCAGACGAATCGCCGCCTCTGCGTAGATCCGTCTCCGTCGGAGGAGAACGTCCGAGCTCGGTCCACGTCGGTCCGGCGAACACGGCCGCCGACGCGTCGGCGTCAGGAGCGACGGTGATGCCGTACCCCGAGGTGATCCGCTCGGTCCAAGACCCTGCCTCGATGTCACCCAGATGAGGGGCCAGGAGCAACTCGATCTTGCGGTAGCTCGATGCGGCGCTCGACGCAACCGCCAACTCGGCCCCCGCCGCCCGTGTCGCGAGGTCGATCAGTCGAAACTGGTAGGCCGCCAGGTCTGGCGACGTGAAAGAAGCGATGTCACGACCGCTGCCGAGCACGCCTACTGCGTGAACAACGATCTCGGCGTCGAGCGACGACCTTTTCCGGACCGACAGCGACCTGACGTCGTGACGCAGACGCAACCACCGGCTGGTATCGGCGAGCGCCGGAGCAGCTGGACCGCCTCGGCGCTGCGATCCGAAGTACTGCGATTCGAGTTCTTCGACCGAACCACCTGGCAGGCGCTGAGCCAGGTCACGAAGCGCGTCGAAGTCCATCGCGACACGACCTCGGACGCGCCGGACGAACCGACGATCGTCATCGTGATGGCGCGATCGAACTCCCAAGTCATCAACAAGCCGCGAGAACGCCTCGTTGAACAGATGGGAGGCGATCTGCCAACGCAGCGGAGGAAAGACGCCCGGCAGCATCTCATCGATGCCGGCGGTCGTGAGCTCTGCGGCATCGACTGGGTCATCGAATCCATCCCCCGACGATTCGCCGGCGACAGTGATCGGTCGGGTCTGGACGATCCACACAAGTTCGCCGTCGTAGGCCCATTCGATGTCCTGTGGAGACCCCTCCAGCCGCTCGATCTCCAGTGCCAGTCGGAGTGCCTCGGCGATCTCCTGGGGCCCGTCGAAGTCCCGCAGGTTTCGCCGCACGACCCATGCATCAGGGGTGCGTTCGCCTGTCACGAGCGAGTCACCGAGGCCTTCGACCGACTCGATCCGTGCATCGCCAGATCCGCCGGCCGGATCCTGGGTGAAGACGACGCCAGCGGTCTCGGCCGCCACCATCGGCATCATCACGGCCGCCATCTCGACATCGCTCTCGTCGATCCCGAAGGCCTTGCGGTAGGCGCACGGCGCTGGATGCCACAGTGATGCGAACACCATGCGAACGGCGTCGAGGACAGCGTCGGGGTCGGCGGGGTCGACGTCCAAGAGGGATCGGTACTGACCTGCGAACGACGAGCCCTCCAGATCCTCGACCGTCGCCGACGAACGAATCGCCAGTCGGGCTCCTCCCCCGACCAGTCGCGCCGTCGAAAGGATCTGCTCGCGTAGATCGTCGGAGAAGGACACCCTGCGAAACGCAGCGTCGACATCCTCGGTTTCTACGATGTCACCGGACCGTATGCGGCCGATGAGTTCGTGGAGCACCGGCACATCTACCACGGCGCGATAGGCCGCCGTCGTCACCACGCCCGTCGTGGGCACCGGGATCGACGATCCGATCAGTCGATCGAGGGCAGCTGCCTTGCCGCCCACGACGCCGGGTGGGACCTGCAGACCGGCGAGAACAACGGTCGGCTCCATCGAGCGTGCGGCATCACGGGCCGACACGGCCATCCTCGGTATCTGACAACATCTGGGCCCGATACGCAGCCAGTGCACGGTCCACCACTCGGCTCGGATTGTCATCGGTTAGTGCAGCCTGCTGCTCCACCCAGTTCATCAAATCGGGCCTCGGCCGGACGGCACGACCTGCGGCGCCCAAGGCGATCAGTGAGAGCACACCGAGTGCACACAGCAGCGCGAACTGGTCCCAGTGCGCACCGCGAGCAGCGTCGATTGCCGCGACAATGGCAATCAGCATCGAGACACCAAGCAACATCCGCATTCCTGTCACCCTCCCGGATCACTCAACCACAGTCTGGCCGTGCGCTCCGGGAGAGGGTAGGGCCACAGGTCCCGGCACCCGCTCTTCATGGTTGGTCTGCGCGTCATTTGACCGTTGTGGCAACAAATGGAGCAACAATCCCGGCGCGCCGCCTCTATCCGGAGGGTGGCAAGGTTGTATGCGACGAGAGCAGAATAATTCTTGCTGCTTCGGGCCCGACCAGTTGCACCCCGGATCGGGTGAGTCCCGTCTCGTGGTGTAGGAGTCTGTTGACATCACGGTGGTGTTGATGGTCATCGTGCGATTCTCGAAGTAACCACACTTTGAGAGGAATACCGCACGATGACACATATGAGTCTGCCTTGTCCGAACTGTCGAGCCGCTTGATCGGCTCTGACTCGACCCTGACGACGTCGCGGTCAGATATTTTGGCTGCAGCGTTGCAGGAGTTGATCGAAGCGGAATTGACCGCGACGATCGGCGCAGCACCCGGCGAAAGATCTGATAACCGGATCGCGCAGCGCAACGGGCACCGCCCGAAACTGTTGACCACACCGGCCGGTGATGTTGATCTCGCGATCCCGAAGCTGCGCCAGGGGTCGTTCTTCCCGGAACTGTTGGAACCGCGGCGTCGGATCGACAAGGCGTTGTGGGCGGTGATCATGACCGCCTACATCACCGGCACCTCAACCCGCAAGGTCGATGACCTCGTGAAAGCTCTTGGCTGCGACACCGGAGTGTCGAAGTCGACAGTGTCACGGATCTGCAAACAGATCGACGCCGACGTTCACGTGCTGCGAACCCGCCGGTTGGATCACCAGCCGTTCGCCTACGTGTGGCTCGATGCCCCCTATGTGCATGTCCGCGAGAACCGTCACGTCGTGTCAAAGGCGGTCGTGATCGCGACCGGGCTACGCGCTGACGGGAACCGAGAAGTCCTCGGTGTTGATATCGGTGACTCCGAAACCGAGGTCTTCTGGACAGAGTTCCTCGGCAGTCTTCGTGACCGCGGACTCGCTGGGGTGAAGCTCGTGATCTCCGACGCGCACGCCGGCCTCGTCGCTGCGATCCGCACCAAGTTCCAAGGCGCCACATGGCAGCGGTGTCGGGTGCACGCCATGCGCAACATGATGTCAGCTGCACCCCACCAGCAACGCCAAGTGATCTCAGCGCTGATCCGCACCATCTTCGCTCAACCCGACCACACCACCGCCAGCGCACAACTCCGCCTGGTCGTCGACCAGCTCGAACCGCTCGCCCCGAAAGTAGCTGCGCTGCTCGAGGGCATGGAAACCGACCTGTTGGCCTACAGCGGATTCCCGAAAACGCACTGGTCCAAGATCTGGTCGAACAACCCGATCGAACGCCTCAACCGGGAACTGAAACGCCGCACCAACGTCGTCAGCATCTTCCCCGACACCGCCTCAGTGATCCGCCTCATCGGCGCGCTCCTCGTCGAGATCAACGACGAAATGATCGCCGCCGACCGCCGCTACATCGCAGCCGCCAGCGTCGCTGAGATCGACGGCATCGAACCCGACCTACAATCCCTCCCAGCCGCAACCCGCGACTAACAATCCAGAAGAGAACCGCACGGTCCTCCTACACCACACCCCGGTGCGCAATCCAAGTGCGGGTAGCGTGGCCCCGCAACTAAGAGATGGAGCGACGATGCCAAACACGAATCCGGGCCCTGTGATCCACGACGCCGAATACTACATTTTGTTCGATCAGCACGGCGATGCTTGGAAGGCAGAGGACGGCGAACTCGATGTGCGCCTTGCGGAGCTGGAAGAGAAGTTCGGGGCCAAGCCGAACATCGTCCACATCATGTGGGACGACATGGCATTCGGTGATGCGGGCATCCCGGCACTCAACAAGGTCCGCGGGTTCGACACCCCGAACTCCAATCGGATGGCAGCTGAAGGCGCCTTGTATACCCGCTATTACACCGAGGCAGCGTGCACACCCAGCCGTGCCGCAGTGATCACTGGCCGTTACGCGGTGCGCTCGGGTATGTACAACGTGGCGTTTCCGATCGAGTCAGCGGGCCTGGCCGGTGAAGAGGTGACGATGGCCGAGGTACTGTCCGACGCCGGCTACGCGACAGCGTTCTATGGCAAGTGGCACCTGGGTGACATCGAGGAGAGCTACCCCCACAACCAGGGCTTCGACGAGACACTGTTCACGCCATACAACCAGGTCTTGAGCCTGTGGAACCAGGTCGGCGAGGGGGCCAACGCCGTCCAGGGCGTGATCAAAGAGATGCTGCCCGACGACCCCTACAACATCGACAAGACGTTCGGGCCTTCCGACTGGATCATGTCGATGGAGGGCACCAAAGACGGCGAGACACTCGAGTGGAAGTCCAGCAACCTGGATGATTTCAACGCGATCGACCCTGAGTGCGAGCAGCGCACGCTTGACTTCATCCGCCGTAACGCGGAGGAAGGGAAGCCGTTCTACGCGGCCTATTGGCCGAATATGTTGGCCTTCATCCCGAACCCGCAGAAGACGACGGTGGCACGGACACTTCTGGCCGACGGTTTCACGAAGGTCGATGCATTCTTGGGCACGCTGATGGACCAGCTCAATGACCTGGGTATCGCGGAGAACACGGTGGTCGTTGCACACGGCGACAACGGCCCGATGGTGCACGATCCGCCGCCAGGACTTGGGATGTCGGAGACGATCTTCCGCGGCGGCAAGAGTGACTACTGGGAGGGCGGCATCCGCGTCGCTGCTTTTGCCTGGTGGCCGGGAATGATCGAGCCTGGGTCGATCGTCGGTGACATGTTCCACGAGGTTGACCTGTACCCCACATTCGCGAGACTCGCCGGAGCCACTGCGAACATTCCGACTGACCGCATCGTGGACGGCATAGACCAGACGGCATTGTTGCTCAAGGGCGACACCAACGGCCGCAGGGACTACAACTTCGTCTATACGGGCAACATCCTGGCCGCAACGACAAAGGGCCGTTACAAGCGGGTCTGGGTGGACGACCATCCGGGTCTCCCGGGGGCTGCCTTCTACGACCTGTACAACGACCCCCGCGAAGTGTTCCCGGCTCTCGTGCCCTACCTGGCCAATAGCAGTTCGTTCACCCGTATGCGGGCGCGACACGAACTGTGGAAACAGAAGTACCCAGACCGCAAAACCAAGCGCGGCGTCCCCTTTACGGGAATCGATAACGCACGTGAGGCGACCAAGCAACTCGGAACTCCACCTGTCGATATGGACACGTTGCCGTTCGACCCGCTCGAGTACATCAACTTCGAGCTGCCATGGGATGGGCTCGACGCTGACTGATCCAACAGGTATCGACCAGGTCGAACCATCTTGATCTGCATATCACAGTTGATGGATTTGGTTGATAGCAGCTACGCAAAGGCCACATGATGGGCCTAGTTCCTCATGACTGAAATGTGGATCGATCTCCTGCCCGTTCTGTTGGCGATGATGATCTCACCGGCCCGAACGCTCGCTGTGATCTTGTTGCTGCACACGCCACGGAGCACGACGACCGCCCTCGGTTACGTGGGAGGAATGGTCTCGGCAATGCTGCTCCAGGGTGCCGGGCTCGGCGCGGCTATGAGCCTCGTCGGAATTACCTCCGATGAGCGCTCCAGTGACCTGACAGTCTTTGTGGGTGCTCTGTTCGTCGTCGGCGGGATGATCCTGCTGGCCGGCGCATTCAAGATCGCCGCCGCCCCAGCATCCGGAGGTGGATCGCTCGCGTCAATCCTCGACCGGCTCGAACATACGGAACCCGCCGGGGCGTACAAAATCGGATTCGGATGGCTCTTCGCGAGCCCCAAGCAATGGGTGTTCGTGCTGACGGCCGTCGCGGTCGTATTCGCCGCGGAGCTTCGGCCGGTCGGGAGTTTGGCCAACTACGCGGTCTTCACGCTCCTCGTGCAGGCCGCTTACTTCGTGATCATCGGCGCCTACGCCGTTGCGAGAGTGAGGGTGGGCCGACTTCTAGACACCCTGTTTGGGTGGATGAAGAGCCACCTTCGCCCGACGGCCATCGGGCTCTTCGTGTTCTTCGGCATCGTGTTTCTGGCAAAGGGATACTCCACGCTGAACTGAATATCCGATACGTGTCGGACACCCATGGTCAGAACGCGTTCTCGAGTGTCACGATGACTAACGCCAACCCGGCGGCGGCAACGCTCATTACGGCGCGCGTCAATAGGCGATGGTGCGAGAGGCCGTAGAAGCACAGACCGGCCAAAGCAAGAAGCCCGACGACTACGGACACCAAGAGGGCGTTCTCGCTGTCGAGGTCTGCGAGGGCAGCGACGCTCATGATCAGGGCCATCCCGACCGCTCCATATAGCACTGCGACGTCTTCGTGACCGATCGAAATGATCTCCGCCCAATTCGGGTCGTCCGAGGTTGCAGCGACGCGAGCGAGTATGTCGCTGAACAGGTGCGCTCCGAGCAACACCACACCGGTGCCGAGCAACCAGCCAACGGCGGCGTTGGCGGACACTTCGTGTTCGATCAACTCGCCGACGTTGCGAGGGTCAGAATGAGCCCGTAGACGGTGTGGGCAAGCGGGATCTCGCCGCGCCGGAACACCGAGCCGCGCTCTGCCTGTGCATGCAGATTCGCCGCACCGGCACTAGCTCTAGGGGCCGGCGAACCGCTCACGCCCCCACCAGAAGCAGCGTCGAACAAGGGATGGATCTGATGAGGCCTGTCACTGTTGTTGGAGATTATAGGGCCACGGCGGTGACCACTCCGAGCTCCTGGAAACCCGGGAGACCCTTGATTCAATATCCAGAAGGCAGCCTTGGCATTGTGTTCTTCACGCGCCACTGGATCAAGCGGTTGCAAACCCGCCAACGGTCTGCGTGTTAGGAGAGGCGGCGGAGTTGTTTGTAGTCGCCTTGTTTCCAGCGGTCGAGTTCTGACGTGTACAGCTTCGAGAAGCGGCGATCTGACGGGCCGCCCGCCAAGCTGGTGTGCAACACGTCCGATCCCATGTCGGCCATCAACCGCAGCGACGGCGCGAAGCTGGTTTGGCGTCCGGCATTCTCATAGATCTGCCCCTGGTGCGGGGTTGCGCGTCCGCCCCGAAGCCCAATCGGACCCACATCAAACCCCATCCACCTCGGCAGTTTTCCGCCCATCAGAATATTGGTCAGGACAACCTGATTGGCATCGCCCCACTTGCGACCGTCATCAACAACCCGATCGAAAGCGGCGCTATACACCGAGTCGAGTGTTCGTTCGCCAAGCCACGCCGACTCTGGCGACATCAGGATCCGATCGAAGTTGGCGTAGAAATCGATGAACACTCCCGTCGCGTCAGAGAGATGGTCGACGACAGCCGTGCCAAATCCCGCTGGGCCAAACATCTCGACCAGCAATTCGCGGTAGAAATTCTCAAACAGAACCGCCTCGATCGAGTCGAGGTCGTAATGGCAGTCCCAGCCGATCAGTCGTTGGCCAAGTCTGGAATCGGCGAGAAGTGGGCCAAGAATCGCCATTATCTCGGAAGCTTGCAACGAATACGTGTCGAGGTGGAGACGGCGGAACGTTGCAAGATCGCACGGCGCCTCGGTAAGCACCTGCTCGATCCGGCGCGCTCGATAGTCACCCATCGGCATGTTGATCGGGTTCGAATCGCCCAGATGGTTGAGATCGTTGTTGGCCGTCACGATCACACCGCTCGGCGGGTCGAAGCTACGGGGCAACTGCTCGGGTGCGACGAACCCCTGCCAATCAAACGCTGGGTCCCACCCCGGCATCGGCACGAACCCAGTCGCCTGCGGATGGCGAATCGGGCAGAGGCCCGACATCTGATACGCGATGTGCCCATCGGAATCAGCGATCACCCAATTCCACGACGTCTCCAACCGGCCCAGAATTGTCTGCATCTCGCGGGAGCTGTTGGCGCCCCACGCATCGGTGACCGCATTTAGTGTCGCCGCCCCCGACTGCGATGGAGCCCAACGGGTTGCAAGGTGGAACCCATCGTCGCCCGCATCACCATCGAGCACACCATGATCGTTCTCAAAGAAGGTCACCTCAACCGGGTCGCCCTTCTTCACCACGATCGTTTCGTGCCGTTCGTGCCACTCCTCGAACGAATCGCCCCGCCGATAACGCCCGTCGCGACACTCCTCTACCCACGAGTCGACCGCGTCCATGAACGTGTACGTCGCACCCCACGCAACGTCACGCTTGCGACCTACCAACGGCCCCGGCAGACCGGGCATGTTGGCGGTAAGAACTGTGTCGTCGGGCAGTTCGATCACCTGCTCGACCCACACATTCGGCAGCCGGTTGACCTCCAGGTGAGGATCGTTGGCAAACAGCGCGTTGCCAGTGGCAGAGTGCGTGGCGGCCACCACCCAGTTGTTCGATGCCATCATCCGCGGTGCGGCTCCACCCCACTTCACACCCTCGGGCACAATCCGTTCGCCCAGCTGCACCCGGCTGAGCAGGTCCCGATCCAACCCTGCCGTCGACCCCGGGAAGAGCGCCTCCAGCCGATCGTCGTCGATGCCAGCCTGCACCATTTCGATGAACAGCCGCTCGATCTCGCCCTGCGATTGGGCGAGGGTGAGATAGCCGGTCATGCGCGCCATCATCAGGCAGTCTTCGACCACCCACGGCTCGGGCCGATATCCAAGCAACCGAAACTCCAACAGCCGTCGCCGATCCAACCGGGCATTCACTCCGTCGCAGTACGAGTCGACCAGCGAGCGGGTCTCGCTTGTCAACGCGGCAACCTGGTCGGCGGTGTGCCCGCCCCAGTTCATCCGTCGAAAGAATGTGTCGATCTCGATCGATTCGTCGTTCGCCTGGAGACACTCGCTCACCCGACCCTGCCCAAGTAGCCGCATCAAGCCCATCTGCATACCGCGATCGACCGCGTGGCAATACCCCATCGCCCAATACGCGCCCACCAAGTCATTGGCCTGAATATGCGGCACGCCGTGCTCGTCACGTTCAACCGCTACGCCCGCGGGCACCTGCCCCTGAAGTTTCATCGATGTACCTCCGAACCAACGCTGCTGTGGTCAGAATGATCGCACGAAACCACCAAGAAACCCGAAAACGTCGATGGCCCAGAATCAATGATTCCGGGCCATCTCAATTGGTGGCGGGGGCAGGATTTGAACCTGCGACCTTCGGGTTATGAGACAGCGATACCCCGTTCGCATTCGGCCGCCCTCGTCCGGAAAGTCCTGGCTACAAGCGTGTTCTGACTATTCTTAGCGTCCCATTATCCGGCCTCATCCTGGCCCATGCGGACTCATACAGTGGAACTGTGGGTGGAATCGACCATCAAGAGAATGAGCGAAGGGCAGGCA
>Ga0209013_10000981_pt1 | contig 26346 bp, 26 predicted proteins | sample Cruoilmetagenom2_FD_187291 | JGI IMG/M metagenome (GOLD analysis project Ga0209013, IMG submission 187291) | Oil polluted marine microbial communities from Coal Oil Point, Santa Barbara, California, USA - Sample 2 (SPAdes) (version 2) | ecosystem: Environmental > Aquatic > Marine > Oil seeps ...
TTTAGCCATTAGCTCAGCCTCTTGCAGAAATCGGTTTTCGAACAGCTTAGTCCGTCTTCCACGTCCCGCCGCTTCATTCCCTAACTGGCAACTTGTAGCGCCCAGCTCCAGCTGGGCGTCCTCCCTACCCTCGACGCCTCCACGCCGACCTGGAGATCGGCGCTACAAAGTGTCGATTCCCTGGATTTTGCTGGAGGCTCAGCCATTAGCTAACGGCTAATGGCCCCCACCTGAGTCGAAGCTTTCAGCTTCGACCCAGGTGGGCCAGCGCCCGCTCGAGATCGGAGACCCCGAAAATCCCCAGAGCGGTGGTCGAGCCGGCCGTTGAGCTCCCGTAGATGTAGTCGATGTTCACTCCGGCGAGGGAAAGCACCCGCGCCACCTCCGCCAGACCGCCGGGATAATTCGGCATCTGCACGGCGAGGCACTCCGCAGTGCTGTGAGCAACTCCGTCTTCCGAGAGGATCTCCCTCGCCTCATCCGGTTTGTCCAGAACGATCCGCACCGCACCGGTGTCGGTGCTCTCGAGCGTCGTCATCGCCCGGACATCGACACCCCTATCGCACAGATGCGCGCACAGATCGGCGAGGATTCCCGGTCTGTTCTCCAGGAAGAGGGTCAACTGCTGAACTCTCTCGCATGTGAATTTCACGGACCCTCCCGATGTGTTTCTCTCTGGCGCAGTATAGCGGGGACCGGGCTTCCCCTCGAGTTGGCGGCAGAGGAGAAAAGGAGAAAAGGAAACCACCAACCCTCCCACTCCTTTGCCCCTCCGCTCCTCATCTCCTCTGCCTCTTCTCCTCTGCTCCTTGCGAGAGGCACGGACCGGTGCTACCTTCGGTGAAGCGAGGTCAACCGATGGGTCGGTACTACATCCTGCATGATGGCGAGGTCATCGAAGAACCGGATTACCAGAAATGGTCTGCGTGGTTCGAGAGCGCGTTCAAGGAGGTCGAGCTGGTCGCTGAAAGTCCACTCGGGGGCAGTACGGTGTCGACGCGGTTCCTCGGCCTCAGCATGACCCTGACCCAGGACTCCCCACCGATGGTCTTCGAGACGAGGGTCAAGGGCGGATGGCTCGACAACCAGTGGGAGAGGTTCTCATCACTGGAAGAGGCGACTGCCGGCCACGAGGGCTGGGTTCGACGGGTCAGGGAAGCGGACAAGGAAAACGGGCTCCCGCCGCCAGGCGCCGGATGGTAACCACTGAATTCTTAATTTTGAATTCTTAATTCTCAATTGTCGGACATCCCTCACGAGAACTCATCTTCATCACGAATCAAGGATTGGGAATGAGGTTTCGCTCGCCCGTTTCTTCGTAGACCGATACGTCTCAGGAAAATTAATTAAGAATTGAGAATTGAGAATTGAGAATTTTCGACTCCTACCGGTGTTTCCACTTGGGTGGACGCCGATTCTCAAAGCTGTCGATTCCTTCGGCCACGTCCTCCAGATCGTAGAGCTTTCCTAGAAACAACTCCTTGAAGAAATCGAGTCGCTCCGCCGACCGCTCGTCGATGCTCTCCGCCAGGGCTTGCTTGGTGATGCGAAGCACCGGCGCGCTGAGTCCGTTGAACAGTTCATCGATCTCCGCCCAGTCGTCCCTGGGCACGATCTTCTGCACGAGGCCCATCGCCAGCGCCTGATCGACCATCAGGTTTTCACCACTCAAGATCGTGTAGGCGGCGTTCTGGAACCCGGTCAGACGGGGTAGCCGATGGCACGCAACGGGTGGGAGGAAGGCTAACTTGATCTCGGGCTGGCCGAGGATGGCATCGGGGGCGGCAACCACGAAATCACAGTAAGCGATCAGCTCCATCGCACCGCCGAGGCAGACGCCATGGACCGCCGCGATCACCGGCGCCGGAAACGCGGGCAGCGCGAGGCACGCCTCGTTGAGGGCCGTCAACATCCCCTCGGCCTGATCTTGCTTGTGTTCGGCGACCGATGCGCCGGCCGAGAAACACCGCCCCTCACCTGACAAGACAACAGCCGCTAACGATTCATCGGACTCGAGCTCGCCAAGCCGCTCGACCAGCTCTCCGAGGATCGCCGCGTCGAGTACGTTCACCGGCGGAGCGTTGATCACCAGATGCACCACCCGTTCATGCCGTACCAGGTCAATCATGGAGCCCTCCCATCCTCCCGGTTGCTCTCGATCCGCGTTCCCGGACCGCCACGCGCTTGATGACATTCCTCCGCAGGATCTTATCAGGCTTTCAGCCAGATATTCTGCATTCGATCTCAAGCGTCAGCTCGTTGCTGAGAGCTGACGGCTGAGCCTCCTGCAAAATTCAACATCAAGTTTCGGAACAGCACCAGGCCAGCATCGGCGATGTGCGGGCGGGACGCCCGCACCACAATCCCAGCATGATGGTTTTTGTGGTGCTGGCGTCTCGCCCGCACGTTTCGATCCTGTTTCGTCCGACGGAGGGTGATTCGATATTGAATTTTGCAGGAGGCTCGGCTGACGACTCCCGGCGGTGCCGGAACCCCTCGGGTTTCGGCTGCGCCGGGTTACGAGTCGATCAAATATTCCGGGATATCGTCGTCATCGCGGGTGCCGTTCTTGATCTCCTGAGTAACGATTGCGCTCGTGAAGTAGAGGTTGTGGCTCACGTCAACGCCCATGAACATGCTGCCGATCTTGACGATCTTGCCGTTGATGTACTCGATTTCGGTCGGCCGACGATCCTTGAGGTCGAACCACATCGACGGGTGGTGGTCACCCCCGCCTTCGAGGTATTCGAGGCACCTGTCCAAAGCGTCCTCGCCATAGTTGTAGCCCACCAGGCCCGCGACCGTGAGGCCTTCTCGAAGCAGCACCCTCGCGGTGCGCCGTGTGTGTTTGAGATGCATCGCGCGCGCCATCGTCAGACCGTGGGCCGCGCAGAGCGCATTCAGCGCCGAGTTGAGGACCGTCTTGTAGAAGGCTGCCTTCTTCATCTCGTAATGGTTCACGCTGATCGAGGTCAGGCCTGCCTGGGTCAGGAGGTCGGCGACCTCGTTCATCCTCTCCGGCGACCTTTCGGTGGCTGGGCCGAATAGGTTCGGAGGATGGAACCAGTTCATCGTGGTCCAGCCGTCTGGGCTCTGATTGCCTGCGTAGTTGATGACGCCTCGACATATGCGCCCTTTTGGGAAGTGTTCGCCGATCAGATCTTCTGGGCCGATGCCGTTCATGGCCGCAACGACGCGCATTGGCTCAGGCCATTCGAGGGAGGTGAAGGTCTTCATGAGATCGAGGAGCGCCCAGGTCTTCGTACAGACGAAAACTACCGACAGATCCTTGACCTCGGACAGTTCGGCGAGACTCGAGAAGCAGCGCTCTGGTTTTTCTTGAAGCTCGGCGAACCCGCGAATCAGGAGCCCGTCCCGGTTCACCTGCTCTGCACGGGTCTCTGCAAGCTCGACCCCGTACACCTTCATGCCGCAGCGCACCAGGTACGCTCCAAGGATCGAGCCCACAGGACCGAAACCGACAATACCAACCCGATGTTGCTGCACGGCTCCCTCCCCCCGGAGAACCCGGATATTGCGCGCCTTTCTCCAACCGATCAGCCGTCCGCGATCCCTTTCAACGAGCGGCGACCACACCGCATCCGGCGCATTCCCAATTCCCGGAATCCGGCAGCATTCTATCACCGCCTCGTTTCCCACCTTCAGTCGCAATCTCAATTTTGTCTTCGCGGATCAGACACCGTCTCTCGATCCGGAGGATCTCGAAGCCGTCGGTCACCAACGGATGAGCGCGCTGCCCGAGGTCAGTCCACCGCCAAAAACCGGCATGCACACGAGGTTCCCCGCCTTGATGCTCCCGTCCCTGACGGCCTCGTCCAGGGCGATCGCGCAGGATGCCGAGGAGATGTTCCCGTACTTGTGGAGGGTGACGTAGAACCGTTCAATCGGAACGTCGAGGATCTTGGCCATGGACTGGAACATCCGCAGGTTGGCCTGGTGGGGGATGAACCAATCCACGTCCTTCACAGCCATCCCGTTATAGTCCGCCGCCTCCCTGGCGACGTCCACGAAGTGTCGAACCGCAACCCTGAAAGTGGCACTGGCTTCGATGAGCTGGAGGGTGTGAAGTCCCTTGTCCACGCTTTCGTGGGAGATCGGCGTGGTCTTTGATCCGCCTCCTGGCATGAGAAGATCCTGGCCGTTGGCGCCATCCGTGTGGATGTGCGAGGAGAGGATCACGTGGCCCTCATCCTCCCGTTCCAGCACCGCTGCTCCCGCACCGTCCCCCCACAGGATGCAGGTGTTCCTGTCCGTCCAGTCCAGGGTCCGACTCATGACCTCGGCGGCCACTACCAGGACGCGCTGACAGGCTCCGGCGACGAGGTACTGGGTGGCAATATTGATGGCAAAGATGAACCCGCAACAGGCGGCCGTCACATCGAATGTGACCGCCTGGGGCGCCTCCAGTTTGGCCTGGAGCCAGTTGGCGGCAGCCGGACAGCAGGTGTCCGGCGTGATGGTGGCGAGGATGATGAGGTCAAGATCCCGCGGGGCAAGATCTGCCATCTCGAGGGCCTTCCGGGAGGCCTCAAGAGCGAGGTCCGAAGTGGTGACATCTGGATCGGCGATGCGTCTCTCTCTGACTCCCGTTCGCTTGGTGATCCACTCGTCCGATGTGTCCAGCCCCATCTCCTGCAAATCGAAGTTGCTCAATACTCTGGGGGGAACGTAGGAGCCGGTTCCCAGTATCCGCACGCGTTCCATCTCCTGCTTCCCCTCCTTTGCGATTCCGCGAAGCTCAGGATAACGATAACACTGTCCGATGACCCCTTCGTGGGTAAGCAGGGGCTGGATTCGGAGGTGGCGGAGAGATGCAGAACGAAGCACGATGCGTCCGTGGGCGAGGCGCCAGAAACCCGCCCGAGCCGAATAATTCCGCACTTGTATGGTTGGCATAGAATGAGGTTCGACGCGGATCGAGAGTCCAACCCGAATCATGGAGGACTGAATGCTGGATTCCTGGGAAGACAGGTTCTTCGGGAACACCGGGGAACTGCGGATGTTGAGAGAGACCGTCCGCAGGGCGGCCGAGGAGAGGATAGCCCCGCTCGCCGCCACCATAGACGAACAGGGATTGTTCGACCGGGAGGTCGAGGCTCTGTGCTGGGATCTGGGGCTGATGACCATGGCGCTACCCCCCGAGTGGGACGGTCTGGAGCAGAACCAGGGCACCGCTCTGTGCATCGCGGTCGAGGAGTTGGCGAAGCACTGCGCGTCCTCCGCCCTGCTACCCATCATCCAGGCGGTTGCATGTTTCCCGATCGTGCACGGAGCCTCAAAGGCGCTGCGGGAGAGGATGTTGAGTCGGATCAGAGATGAGAAGGCCCTGGTGGCATACCTGGTCACCGAGCCGTCGGGAGGATCCGATGTGGCCGCTATTCAGACGAAGGCGACCCGAGACGGGGACGAGTACGTGATCTCCGGCACCAAATGCTTCGCGACCAACGGAGGCGTGGCATCGATTTTCTCGGTGCTGGCCAGGACCTCGGACGAAGGCGGGCACAACGGGTTGTCGTTCTTCGTGGTCGAGGGCGACCGCCCAGGGATCTCGGTTGGGAAAAGCGAGAACAAGCTGGGGCAGCGCGGCTCGAACACCACCGATGTGGCCCTGGATCAGGTGAGGGTGCCGGCCGAAAATCTACTCGGCGAAGAAGGGAAAGGGTTCAAGCTCGCGATGCGCGATTTCGATATGTCCCGTCCAGCCATCGGGGCGCAAGCTCTCGGTATCGCTGAAGGGGCATTCCACGCCATGGTCAGTTATGCCATGGAACGGCGATCGTTTGGCGTTGCCATTGCCGAGCATCAGATGATCAAGGCCATCATCGCCGACGCGGCAACAGCTATCGAGGCCTCCCGCGGACTCATCTACCGGGCTGCGAAGCTGTATGACCAGGGCATGAGCAGCCCCAAACTGGCGTCGATGGCGAAGTGCTTCGCAAGTGACTCGGCCATGAAGATCACCACGGATGCCGTGCAGGTCCTCGGCGGTTACGGATACACCAAGGACTACCCGGTGGAGCGCATGTTCCGCGATGCAAAGCTCACCCAGATCTTTGAAGGAACAAACCAGATACTACGGCTGGTCATCGCAAGGGAGGTCCTCAAAGAGGCCACAAGGGCCGGCGAGCAGCCTAATCCGCTGCACCCGGTTTCGTAGCGAGGGTGGCGACTATCCCCCGATCCCCCGCTCGTACATGGTGTACTCGCGGGTCACGTGACCGAGGCCGTGATCCCAGAACTGCGGCGGCGTGTTCGGACCCATCAGGCAGTGATGGACCCGCTTCAGGCCGGCGGCGATCGCACGCCGATAATGCTCCGCCACGATCGCCTGGCCGAGACCGAAACCGCCCACATACGGCAGCACGGCCACCGTCCTGATGTTCAAGGTGTCCTCGGGGGCAACGATGGCCAGGCCGAGTCCCACCACCGACCCTTCTGAGTCACAGGCGAGAATGATGCCGTCTGAGCCGACCCTCCGGAGCCACCGGTTGTAGATATCGAAGAACTCCTCGTAGGTGGACTCGCTCACGCTCCAGGTGGTGGCAAACGAATGCCGGCAGAGCTCGTAGACGTACCCGAGGTCTTCTTCCCAGTTGGCCTCGCTGATGTTACGAAACGTGTAGCCGCGCTTCGCGTTCAGCGCCGACGCCATCGATAGCAGTTTGAGCTGGGCCTCCAGGTCGGTGATCAGCTTGGTGGAGTAGGTTCGAACCGGGGCGAAGCCGCAGGCGGTGAACAGGCCCGGGTAGTACTCCGGCTGCCGCGGCTCGCCCGGAAACGGCGCCGTGTCGAAACCGCGGGTCATGAAACGCCAGCGGTGCCATATGTCGCCGGCCATGGGGCCTCGGATCGCCTCCAAATCGCGCTCGCGCAGCCATTCTGATGCTTGGCCGACCAGGGCGCGGGCGGGAACCGGGTCATTCTCGCAGGCGAATAAACCGATCAACCCGTAGCGAAGCCGCTCCAGGGGAAGGATCCGGTTGTGATACGCGGTGAGCCGACCGACCGCGGTTTCCCCTCGTAACGCCACGAAGCTGCGGGCGTCCGCGTTCCGGAAGGAGGTGTTGTCAGGGTTCAACAACGCTCTTGTGCCGACCTGTTCCGCGCCCGCCTGGTTGTCGTTAAGGCCTTCAACGCGTTGCGGCAACTCGAAGAACGCCTCGATGGGACTCTCACCCGGCGAAAACGACTCGACGCGGATCTCACTCATCACACCCTCCATCCTTCCGCGGGGTACTGCATCCATTTCCTGCAGAGCATCGCGTCATTTTAACCCGGAAACCGCGGCAACGCTCTCCAGGCTATTCGTGCTCCTCCATCTCGTCGAGATCCTCGATCAGGACCTCGCTTGGTTGCTCGTTGCGCTGCAGCTCGGCGGCCACCCGCTCGGCCTCGCGCATCACGCGCAGCACGTTGAGGCCGGCCAGCTTGGCGATATCCTCGCGGCTCCAACCCCGCTCGAGCAGCGCCGCGAGAAGGGCCGGATAGCCGGAGACATCCTCTAGGCCTTCGGGAACGCTCCGGATGCCGTCGAAATCGGACCCGAGACCGACGTGGTCGATGCCCGCCACCTCGACGATGTGATCGAGGTGATCGGCTACGTCATCCAGCGTGACCACGGGGGTCGGGTGCGCAGAGTACCAGGAGTCCATTTCTTCCTCCACCGCCTTCGGGGCGCCGGGGAAGAGGGTCTCGAGCCGGGCCTCCTCGGCCTTGGCGGCTGCGTAACGCTGGGTCACCGCCCGCGACAGGAAGAAGGAGCTGAAGTTGACCATCACCACACCACCGTTGTCGGGCAACCGCTCGAGCACGCCATCGGGCACGTTCCGCGGATAGGGGTTGAGGGCGAATGCGTTGGAGTGGGAGAAGATCACCGGAGCGCGGCCTAGGTCGAGCGCGCCATGCATTACCTTGGCCGAGACATGCGAGAGATCCACGAGCATGCCGAGACGATTCATCTCCTTCACCACGAGCTCACCGAAATCCGATAGCCCCCCCAGCACGGGGTCGTCGGTTGCCGCATCGGCCCACGGAACATTTTCCCAATGGGTCAGGGTCATGTACCGCGCGCCCACGGCATAGAGCGAGCGCAAAACCGCCAGCGAGGCATCGATGGAGTGGCCCCCCTCGACGCCGATCATCGAGGCGATCTTCCCTTCACCGTGGATGCGCACGACGTCGTCTGCGGTCAGGGCAATCTCGAGGTCCTCGGGATAGCGCGCCGCCAGGCGATGGACCAGGTCGATCTGTTCGAGTACCGTAACCACCGCCTCGGCGCCATCGAGGCTGGTGGGCACCCACACCGACCAGAACTGGCCACCCAACCCGCCCACACGTAAGCGCCGGATGTCGGTGTGCATGGGTTTCTCGAGCCCGGCGGTATCGTGAAAATCGAATGCCGCGAGATGGTTGGAAAACCGATCCCGAATCGCCCAAGGGGCATCGTTGTGGCCATCGATCAGGGGTACCTGGGCCAGAACCTCACGGACGATCGCCTGCCGTTCCACAGCCGATGAAGGTTCCCCCTCGCCCGCCGCCGCGAGCCCCGCAGAGGCCGCCAGCCCAATCACCATCCAGCACCTCATCAGCATCCATCGTCCCATCAGGTCTCCTCTCCTTGCGCGTTCGTCCGGTCTTCCCGCCAGCGCTCCCAAAAGGCATTCCGTTCCTCACCCCCCGGTCCCGGGGGGATCAGGTCGTGGACCTCATCGAAGGTGGCGGCCCACGCTCCCGGCGGCGGCTCATCCCCGACCACCAGAGCCGTCGCCCCGTTCGGATTCTCCGGCTCGCCGACCAGGACCACCGGATCCTCTACCTCGCCGAGCTCGGAGCTCCACACCAGGTGGGGAACGAAAGCCAGCTTGCGAAAGGTCCACAGATACTCGTCGAGAATCTGCCGCCGGCCCTCGTCGGCCACCCACACCACCACCCGGGAACGCGCACGATGCAGTCGTTCCAAGAGCCCGGCCAGCTCACCGGCGCGCTTTTCGGATGACAGGGGGTGCAGCTCGAGTCGGGTCACGACCTCGGGATTCTACCGCACCTCCTCCGCCGCCACCGTCTTGCCATCTCACCTCCACCCCGTCGCCACCTGTCGATGTTATGTTTCCTCTGAGGTAAGAAGATGACGATAAGTCTTCCAGCAGACGAGCACTTCGCCTACGTGATCCGCGGCGGGCGTCCGATTCACGGAACCCTGGTCCCCGGCGGCAACAAGAACGCGGCGCTGCCGATGCTCGCCGCCACCCTGCTCGCCGACGGGCCGGTCGAGCTGGCCAACGTGCCGCAGATCCGCGATGTCACGGTGATGCTCGAGCTGTTGTCGAGCCTGGGCGCGGAGGTTGATGAGACCGCGCCCTCGACCTGGCGAGTCGATGGGGCCACGGTGGAGACCAACGAGGTGCCCGCTTCCCTCGCCTGTGAGATCCGCGCTTCGTTCCTCCTCGCCGGACCCCTCCTGGCTCGCCAGGGGCGAGCAGTGCTTCCCCGCCCCGGAGGCGACCGCATCGGCCGGCGTCCGCTCGACACCCACATCCACGCCCTCCACGCCCTCGGCGCCGAGGTCGAGGTGGAGCCGGATCGCTATCTCATGAGAGCACCCGACGGCCTTCGCGGCACCGACATCTTTCTTCACGAGATGAGCGTGATGGCCACCGAGAACACCGTGATGGCGGCCTCGCTGGCCACCGGCGCCACAACCATCCGCAACGCTGCCTCTGAGCCTCACGTGCAGGAGCTCTGCCATCTGATCAACGCCATGGGAGGCTCCATCAGCGGCATCGGAACCAACACCCTCGAGGTAGAAGGGCGACCGGCCCTCGGCGGCGCCGAGGTGCGAATCGGCCCCGACCCCGTCGAGGTTGGGAGCTTTATCGGCCTCGCCGCGGTGACCGGCGGCGAGCTCCGGATCGTCGGCGCCGAGCCCTCGAGCCACCACCGCATGACCGCCCTCAGCTTCGCGCGGCTCGGGATCACGTGGCGGCTGGAAGGAAATGACATCCTGGTCCCGGCCAAACAGGAACTGGTGGTACAGGATGATCTCCACGGAGCAATCCCGAAGATCGACGACGGGCCGTGGCCGGCCTTCCCTCCCGACCTGACCTCGATCGCCGTGGTCCTGGCAACCCAGGCGCGCGGGACCATCCTCATCCACGAAAAGATGTTCGAAAGCCGTCTGTTCTGGGTCGACCGGTTGATCAGTATGGGCGCCCGGATCGTCCTCTGCGACCCCCACCGGGCCGTGGTGGTAGGTCCGTCACAACTCCACGGCCAGAACCTCGCCAGCCCCGACATCCGCGCCGGCATGGCCCTTGTCATCGCCGCTCTCTGTGCCAAGGGCGAGAGCGTGATCCACAACATCCGCCAGGTCGAGAGGGGCTACGAATCCCTTCACCACAGGCTGTGCCAGCTCGGCGCGGACGTGGAGCGGATCGAAGAATGACAGATCAGCCGGGCTAGCAGAATGCCTTTGTCAACCATCCTCTCGGCGCGGCGTCGAATCGCGTGTGCGTACCCCGGTGCTGGGGTCAGGAAGTCGAGACGCCCGAGAACAGGAGAGGAGAGAAGAGATGAAACGACTGTTGATCGGATTGATCGCGCTTGCCATCGTGATGCCGGTGGCGGCCCAGGAAACCCCGCTTGGTGAGGCCGCCAAGAACGGGATCATCCACTACCTCAGCCTCACCCCCGATCAGGTGGTGGCATGGGACCAGCTCATCGAGGAATTCGAGGCGGATGCTCAGCCTCTCCGCGAGGCGATCGCCGAGATCCAGGCCCAGATCGACGAGCTCTTTGCCGGCGGGGACCCGGATCCGGAAGAGCTGGGAGAGCTGGTGATCCAGAGACGTGACCTGGTCGAGCAGCTGGCCCAGGTTCGGATCGACTATGTGGAGGGGTTTGAGGCCCTGCTCGACGAGGAGCAGTTCAAGCGGCTCCGTCTCATCCGCCGCGCCGACCGAGTCGAGCCGTTGATCCCCGCTTTCCGCATCTACGGGCTGCTGCCGCGACACTGAGCCAACCAATCCCGACAACGAGGGCGAAGCGGCAGCTTCGCCCTCATTTTTTTGGTCTGTCATCGTCCTCAAGCAGCAGGAGACTCAAGAACTGTCCGAGTCAGCCAGCGCGTTGAGGAATTCGTCCCCCAGGACCTCCACCCTCCAACCACCGAGGCTGGTCGAACCGAGGTCCTCCACCGTCGAGCAGCCGGGTGACCGCGCGGCCACCTCCTCTGCACAACCGCGTGGACAGAGCAGACCAGGCTCCAGACCGAGGGCTTCCGCCCGGGCATCGCGTGCGGCAAGCAAACGCTTCAACCGGCGCCGCATGGCCGGGTCCGCTGCAGGCTCGCGTGGCCGCCTGGTTCGCTCCGGCGCCGGCTCGGGCTTACCAAGATGCGTCAGGACTTCCCGACCCCAGCGACGGACTACCCGCGGCCCCACTCCCTCCACTTTTCGCAAACCATCAAGAGCTGGTGGGGGGTCTCCTGCGAGCCGCAGGATTTGCTGATTTCCGAGAATCTTGAACGGCGGCACGTCGAGCTTCCGCGCCTGCCGATCCCTCCATCGGTGGAGGGTAAAGAGCCGATCCCTGGCTTCGCCGCGGAGGGCGCGGGCACCCTTGATCCGTTCGAAGGCCAGCGGATCCGGATCGGGAGGCGTGTGGTGAACGCCCTCCAGCTTGTGGAACTCCTCCTTTGCCCATCCCCATCGACCGAGCTCCTCGAGACGAGCGCGCAGCCGGTCGGCAAGCAGTTCGAGATGCGCGGTGTCGGCAGCTGCGTAGGCGAGCTGGTCAGGAGTCAGAGGCCGGCGCCCCCAGTCCGCCCGCTGATATCGCTTGTCGAGAAGAACGCCGGCCTCCCGCTCGATGAGGACTGCCAGTCCGGTCCGCTCCTCCCCCAACAACCGAGCCATGATCTGGGTGTCTTCCAGGCCACGGATCTCCGCGCCGAAGTCCCGGTCGAGTACCCGAAGATCATAATCAGCGCCGTGCATCAGCACCGGCACCGCAGGATCCCCCACCACCTCCCACAGCGGCTCAATGTCTTCGGGCTCGAGGGCGAGGGGGTCAACGACCATGTTGCGGTCATCCGCAGTGACCTGGATCAGGCAAACCTTGTGGAAGTACGAATGCATGGAGTCCGCCTCGGTGTCGAGAGCGAAGCGATCGCTGCGGGCGCAGAGGTCAGCAACCTCCTTCACCCCGTCGGGAGTATCCACCCACGTGGGCTGAAGGGATTCAGACATCTCGGGGGATGGTAGCAGAGAGGGGAAATTAGGAATTCGGAATTAGGAATTCGGAATTGTCGGCGCGGGGGAGGGATCGAGGGTATCGGAGCCATCAGCCCGCGCTTGGGCGCGCTGACCGGACGTGCACGCATGGGGAAGTTTTGGGTTTTGAGTTCTGAGTTTTGAGGTCGGGCAAAGGCGCGAACTGAAAAACTGTCATCCTGAGCGGAGCGCCCCGGGCGCGGAGTCGAAGGATCCCCCTAGTAACGCGCCCAAGCGCGGGCGGCACGCACCAACACTCTGATCGCCTCCACGCGTAGTTAATTCCGAATTCCTAATTCCTAATTCCGAATTCCCAAGCCCCTTCCAAAATCGCGGCCTCCTCCACTTTCCCATGCTAGACTCCCTTCATGAGACCGGTTCTCGACCTTCGCAGCGCCAAGGTGGCGGTAGAACTCACCAGCCGCTGCAACTTGCGTTGCGCCATGTGTCCGATGGGAAACCTCGGCCGCCCCGAGGCCGACATGCCCTGGTGGCTCGTAGAGAAGGTCGCCTCCGATTTCGAATCGAACGGAGTCCGGGTGCGCTGGCTGCACGAGATGGGTGAACCCCTGCTCTTTCCGAGGCTCGCCGAAGCCATCGACCTCTTTCCGGGCGCCGGTGTGTCCACCAACGTCATGCTGCTCGACGAGGAACGCGGACGCGAGCTTCTCGGCACCTCGCTTCAGCGCATTCGCCTCTGCATCGACACTGTCAACCCGAAGATCTACCCTTTGGTCCGCCGCGGTGGCCGCTTTGACCTGGTGGTGGCCAACATCCGCACCTTCCTCGAGCTGTCCAAGGGCCACGACATCCGGGTCGAGATCCAGAGAATGGTCTCGCTCAAGACCGCCGACGAGAAGGTGAGCGATTTCGAGGAGCTCTTCTCTATCGACCGCTACCCGCAGGCACAGGTGATCGAGAAGACCTGCGAGGGGCTCGACACCACCGATGCCACCGACCTCCACGAGGAGTTCTACGGCTGCTTCCAGGGCTACCCCTTCCGTTGGTTTATCGTCCTCTCAGACGGCCGCGTCACCCACTGCTGCTACGACTCGGACGGCGACCAGCCGATCGGCGACATGAAGACCCAGACGGCGCGGGAAATTCTCGCTGCCAACGCGGTCGATCGGTACATGGCCGCGTTCAAGGCCAAGGATTGGGAGACCCTGCCCCGCTGCGGCGAGTGCTTCAAAAACAGCTCCGGCAAGGCGGTGATAGTGGATCAGCTCGTCCAGCTCGGACACAAGATTGACCACGTGCTGCCCGTCAAACAGGTCGCACGGAAGATCATCAATCGCTGATCCGTTATCCTCCCTCAATGGGCAAGGCCGAGTGGGGGGCGGATCCGGAGTTCTTCGGTCCACGGCACGCGCATCGTGAGCGCAGGATCATGCACGCCCTGCGGCGGGGTTTGGTGAAGGACGGCCCGCACCTCGAGTGTGCCGCGGGGGTGGGCTCGCTCTCGCTCACACTGTCGCAGGAAGGTCGCACGGTGGTCGCGGCCGACCTGTCGCTGCGCTCGCTGATTCAGATCGCCCGTCGCTCCGAAACGGCAGAAGGAGCCGGGGGGCTCCTGCTCGTGGTCGCCGACATCACCCGTCTGCCGTTCGCTGACCACTCCTTCGCCAGCGCCACCTCCGCCGAAACCCTGGAGCACGTCCCAGAGCACGAGCGCGCGGTGGAGGAGCTCGCACGGGTGTTGGTGCCGGGCGGGGCGCTTGTGGGCAGCGTACCGGCGGGCCCCGCGCAGTGGTCTGATTGGGACGAGTGGGCGGGCCACCTACGCCGCTATTCCCGCCCACAGATGGAGGACATGCTCGGCCGGGCCGGCCTCGAGCCGCAGGTCACGGTCTGGGGCTGGCCGCTGCTTCGACTTTATGACGACCTCTTTCTGAAGCGGGTCAACCGCCGGCGCCTGCACCACGACGGCGCCCTCGAGGACGACCGCACGCTGCGCCGGGTGTCGGGCCTCGGGCGGCGACGAACCCTGGTGAGGCTTGTGGGCTCGATCTTCGCATTCGACCGGTTCTTCGACGGTTTTCCGTGGGGCGTCGGCCTCCTCTTCATCGCGCGCAAGCCGGAATAGGTTGAGGGAGTGAGAGGGTGAGGATGGCGGGGTCGGTCAGGGTCGTCTGCGGCCGCCGACTGCACGAACGCGCGGGCCCGGCCCGAAAACCCAGTGATAACCGGTGAGGGTTCTTCCCCGGTTGTCGGTCAGCATGATCCGCAGAAGATGATCGGCACCCGGTTCCTCAGCCGCCCACACACCGAGCTCGCCGTTTTCCTCGACGTTCTCCTCGCCGTCGGCCAGGGCCAGCGGCCGGCCTCCCAGCCGCGGCACAACGTCGAAACGCCATGATTTCAGCGCCGGTCCATCCTCCTCGGAGAAGATCGCGGCCCAACCGTGCAGCACCGCGGGAGCGCCGGACGGCGGCGGTGCAACGGGCGGGTCGGCAATTACCGTCACCGCAATGAGGCCGTCACCGCCGAGGACGGGCGTCGTCTCCACCGGCGTGTGGTCCGCGAGGAGCCGTGCGTTGTCGTAAGCACCGAATCGGGTAAAGGCGCCGGTCGGATCGGAAGGATAGGGCCGGACATCACAGGAGTGCAGCTCGATGGTGGAATCCTGGGCCGCCTCGATGGTGGTGGTGAAGCTGCAGTCGAATGCTCTGATGTTGGAGCCGTCGCGGGCGCCAAAGAAGCCGCCGCTGCCGTCGATCGTGGTGCGCTCCATCCGTACCCGGGAATTCTGGAAGCTCAGAATCTCCCCCAACAGCGAGTCCCGGATCTTCACCACCGCCTCCTGCTCCGGATAGAGGTTCCAGGTGTCGATGGAAGAGTCCACCAGGCGCAGCTCGCGGTCGCTGAGGCCGAGGATCGTGTCCTCGTGGAGAACGCCGTTTTGCAACCCCATCACAGTCGCCGAAATCGGCATGTGGAGGCCCACCACGACCCAATTGTCCTCGGCGATGTCGCGCAGGGTCAACCGGCTTCCGTCGCGGACCAGCATCGGCCACAGCAGGGCCTCGCAGCGTTCCATGATGACGCTCTGCCGGATGCCCACAGCCCCCGCTGGCGGAAAGGTCCAATAATCGATGGAGCCGGGCATCGGCGGCGAGTACTCGGCCACCGAGCCACTCGGAAACTCCACCCAAACCCATAGCCTGCCCGCGTCTGGATCGCGGGGGATGTCGGCCAACTCCATCCGCGCGTCGTTCTGGACGATGACCTCGAAGCTGCCGTTAAGACGACGGGCCTGGAGGTGGGAGGTGTCGCTCGCGACGAGCTGCACGTCGTCGAAGTCGGTGTCCTCCACCATCAGCTCGGCCTCGCCGCCGATCACCAGCCCGTGCTGGACCCGACTGGGGATTCGGTAGTCGCAGCCCATCACCTCGATGCGGGCATCGTCAATGCCCACCAGGGCATACTGGCCGTGGTAGGTGCTGAGAAACCGGATCGCCGAACCCTCGAGGCGCAGTCGGCCGTCCCCAATAACCCACACATTTCCCTCGACCTGCAGACCGGGCTCGGGGACGTCACGCACCGTGAGCGAACCGCCGCCAACGATGATTACGTCACCCACCTCGGCGGGCTCGGTGAGCACCACCTCTCCCGTGATGATCCACGGGTCGGCAGCGGGCGCGGCTGCGGCACTCAACACCAGCAGTCCGAACCACAGCCAACAAGAACGCAAGATCCTCAAATCCTCCTAGGATCCATTGTCTCGTGATTCTCGGTTTTCTTCAGCCGAGGATCTCCGGCATGAATCGCTCGTCCGCAGCAGCCACCTCTCCCATGCCCTTGGCGACGGCGCCGGAGAACATCTTCGACATCATCGAGATATTCATTTTCGCCAGCCACACTGAATGGTCTTCGAGCTCATAAACTGCCCACGAGCAGGGCATGATCGCCGCAATTTTCGGCGTGTCCGACAATACTCGATTCGCAATGCTCGGCTTGCACACGAAGTATGTACGGATCCGGCGAATTCCGTCAGGCGCCTCATCCTTGTCGGCCAGCTTCTGCCACATGTCGAAGCTCGGCATGGGAAAGCTCCATCCACCCCCCGCGGGCACCACCCGCTCCACCGCAGCGCAGGTCTCCTCGAAGGAGGAGGCACTCCGCTGGGGAACGATCATGCTCGACCGCATCAACCACACCATGAATACTCCGGTCAGAACGACTCCCAGGACAACTCCTGCAACGACAGCAATTCCAAGGCTCAATTCCGTGTTCCTCCAGATCTCACCGCGGCCCGCCACGCGGCTGATTTTCTACATCGTTATTCTGGCATATTCTTAAATATTAATCTATCGCTAGGTCGCAGGTCGCAACAAAATCGTCGATTGGACTCCTGCGATGTCAAGCCTTTTCTGCAACTTTCTTGAGTTTTTCAATGAGACCTGAGACCTGAAACCTGTGAGACTTGAGACCTGAGACCTGTGAGACCTGAGACCTGAAGCCTGTGACCTTAAGCTGGAGAACCAAATAATGGCCTCGGGCTATCTTTCGATGGGTCCCTCACACTCCGATCACACCCAGCCGCTTCCCCACCTTCTCGAAGGCAGCCACCGCACGGTCGAGGTGCTCGCGCTCGTGAGCGGCGGAGATCTGCACCCGGATCCGCGCCTGGCCCTTGGGCACCACCGGGAAGGAGAAACCTATGACGTAGATTCCCTCGGCCAGCATCGCGTCGGCGACATCGGTGGCGAGCTTGGCGTCGTAGAGCATCACCGGCACGATGGCGGTTTCTCCTTCGAGGAGGTCGAAGCCCAGTTTTGCGAGACGGCCGCGGAAGTAGTGCGTGTTCTCCATCAGCTTTTCGCGAAGCGTTGTTGAGGCCGAGAGCATCCTGAAGACCTCGATGCCGGCAGCTGTCAGAGACGGCGTCAAGGTGTTGGAGAAGAGGTAGGGCCGCGAACGCTGGCGCAGCAGGTCGACGATTTCCTTGCGGCCGGTTGTGTATCCGCCGGAGGCGCCACCCAACGCCTTGCCGAGTGTCGAGGTGATCACGTCCACCCGACCCTGCACACCACAGTGCTCCGAGGTGCCGCGGCCGGTGGCCCCGATGTATCCGGTGGCGTGCGAGTCATCAACCATGACCATCGCGTCATACCGCTCCGCCAGGTCACAGATCTCATCGAGCTTCGCGAGATAGCCATCCATCGAAAACACGCCGTCGGTGGCGATGAGCCGGCGCCGGTGACTTTGGGTCTTTTTGAGGATCTCTTCGAGCTCGCCCATGTTCGAGTTGCTGTAGCGGAAACGCTCGGCCTTGCACAAACGCACGCCGTCGATGATCGAGGCGTGGTTGAGCTGGTCGGAGATGATGGCGTCCTCGGCACTCAGAATGGTCTCGAAAAGCCCGGCGTTGGCGTCGAAACACGAGGAGTAGAGGATGGTGTCGTCGGTGCCGTTGAACTCGGAGATCACCCGCTCGAGCTCCTTGTGAAGGTCGAGTGTGCCGCAGATGAACCGCACCGACGCCATGCCGAATCCGCGCTCGTCCAGAGCCTCTTTCGCCTTGGCGATGATCTCGGAGTTGTCGGCGAGGCCGAGATAGTTGTTGGCGCAGAAGTTGATCACCTCGCCTTGCGGCACGCGAATGGACGCGCTCTGCGGCGATGCGATGACACGCTCCTCCTTGTAGGTCCCCGCATCCCGAATGGTCTCGATCTCCTCGAGGAATCCCTTGCGATAGGTGTCAAACATGGCCTGACCTCCCGATGTGATCTTCACGGTTCGAGGCGAAACTAGTGCACCCCGCCACAATTGGGGTGGTATTCGATCGCCGATGCATCCTTCCTGCCTGCACTTCGCTTCCTCTACATACGAAAGAGTATTAATCGGTCGCGAAATGCAGGCAGCAAGGCGCCTCGGCACCCTCGATACTACACCCCAATTATGACGGGCCACACTAACCTGAGCCGCTCATAGCGTTGAGAAGGGACGGAGTCAGTTTGTCTGGAAGCTCGCCAGCGCCTCGGTCTCATCGTCATAGACCTCGAGCAGCGGGAGGAGCTGGGTGAGGCGCAGGGTCCGTTCGACCTGTGGTTTCGGGCGCATCAGCTTCACCGAGGCACCGAAGCGGCGGGCGAGCTTCCACCCGGAGACCACCTCACCAATACCCGAGCTGTCCATGACCGCAACCCGGCTGAGGTTGAGCACGATCTTCTTCCAGTCTTCCGCGATAAGCTCGTTCATCACGTCGCGCAGGAGCTCATCCCCAACACCCATGACCAACCGTCCCTCGAGATCGACGATGATGACGTCATCCACGTGCCGTACGTCTACTTTCATGGCCCGCATTCTATCGTGGTCCGGCCCGTTCCGCTCACGAGGAATCTCCGCGGAGCATCGCATCGAGGTCATCCAGGTCGAGCCGGTCATTGTCTCCGTCGGTCGCCGCTTCGGATTCAGCGGCGGTCTTTGGCTTCGTGGTGGCTGGGTTGAGACCGGTATCATCGGCCCGCAGCACGAGGTTGCGCCCACCATTCTTCGCCCGGTACAGGGCCGCATCCGCTGCCCGCAGCAGCTCGACGCTGTCGGGCGCGTCGTCGGGGAAGCTCGCCACGCCGCCGCTGATGGTGATCCGGCCCATCGGCTGCGTCTCCTCGCCTTCGAAAGCGAACTCCTCGATGCGCCGGCGAACCATCCCGGCCGCGTTCATTGCCTGCGCTGCGGCAAGGCCCGGCATCACGAGCAGGAACTCCTCACCGCCGAACCGCCCGAAGACGTCCTCCGAGCGCACGTTTTCGCGTACCAGCGTGGAGAGCTGACGGAGCAGATGGTCTCCGGCAAGGTGGCCGTGGCTGTCGTTGTAGTGCTTGAAGTTGTCCAGGTCGAACATGAAGGCCGAGGCACGGGCGCCCTTTTCGCGCGCCTCGAGCACGACCTTGCTCAGGCGATCGAGCAGAGCCCCCTTGTTGAGGATCCCGGTGAGCTTGTCGATATCCGCCTTGTCCTTCGCACTCCGGAGAGCCTCCACGTTCTTCCAGGTCAATCCCCCGAGACGGGCGATCATCTCCAGTACCTCGCGCTCGCGCTCGTGGTGGCGCTCCGGGCGCGCGATGGCCAGCACCCCGAGAGTTTCGTCGCCCGCAACCATCGGCGCGAGGATGTCGTAGTCGGGCTCACCAGCCTGTCGGGTGAGCTCGTACCTGAAGGCCCGATCCAGCTCGAAGTCCTCCCGGATCATTACCCGCTGCCGCTCCGCCACAGTCCCGGCCTGACCCTCCCCGACATTGAACACCATTCCCTCCCTGATGCCTCTCAGGGAGGAGTGGAGGGCGGCCACGACCAGCCGATCACCGCTGGTTGGATCGCCGGCAGCGCCGCGCCGGCGAACCAGAACCACGGCCACATCAGGCCGGAAAATCCGTACCATCGCGGTGAGCAGGACCTTCGGAATCATCCGCACCTGCTTCTCGGCATGCAGCTCGCCCAGAAGCTGTGAGAACACTTGGAAGAACTCGAACAGGAAATTCAGATCCTGCTCGAGGCGGCGGACCGGCCGCGCCGAGGCCTCCGCCGCCGCCACCGCCTGCTGCTCCGCCGCACGACGCGCCTCCGAGGCCCGCCGCAGGGCCACTAGCAGGGCGCCCACGATGACAGCCAGAGCCGGAACCGCCATGGCTGCCAACAGGGCAACCGGCGACCACTCGCCTACGGGGATCAGGTCCAACCGCCAGCTCCGATCACCTGATCTCCCACCAACTCTCCAGGAACGGTCGACACGTCCAGATCGCAATCGTCATCATTCAATTGTACATGCCGCCGCCGCCAAGGGGGATGCGCAGCAGCAGTGTTCGCTGGTCGGTTCGCGGCGGCAGGGGCTCATCGATGACCCCGGTGACGGCGTTGTCAGCCACCAGCCACAGGGCGCCGTCCGAGGTCACTGCGATGCCCTCCACGTTGTTACTCCACCCCTCCTCCTCCAGCGAACGCAGAATCTCGGTCAGCTCGAGAACCACCTTCCATTCCCCGCTTTTCGGATCGATCATTACCACCTGATAGCGCTCCCCCGGAAACTGGGTCTTCAGGGCGAGCAGCCTTTTTCCCCACCAGGCGAGGCCGGTGAGGCGCCATGTGCAGTCTTCGAGAACCACCTCCAGCGGATCTTCCTCAAGCTCCAGGTATCCCTTCCTGTTCCGTTGCCTGTAGATCTTGGCTGAGCACCCGCTCGCTTCGTCGCCGCTGCGCTCGAGAAGCACGTAGAGCAGCCTGCCGTCGGGGCTGACCTCAATTCCCTCGAAACCGATCTTGTTCCCCTGCACCCTCACACCCTGGACGATCAACTCTCGAGCCTCGATGGAACGGTGTTCAGGCTCTACCGCGAGTTGCTGCTCATCCCCGAGGTGAGCCGAATAAACTGCGGCGTTCGCCTCGTCGCAGAGGTATAGGGTTCCGTCATGCAAGGCGACTCCCTCGAGTTCAGAGTGCGGGGGCACGGCGAGCGCCGTCACCCGTGCTCGAGGATCAGGTGAGAGATCGATTTGCAGCAGACGAGCGTACTTCTCAGAGGCGACGTAGAGGAATCTTTGCGACGCCGCTAGACCGGAAGCCTCGAGTGCGAATCTCTGATCGAAAGATGGATGATCCGACCGCCAGTGCACAACCTCGGCGCGGTCGACGTCCCACGTCGGGAGCGGCACCCGGGAATCCACGGCAGCCGACCGGCATCCCGTCCAAATCGGGAGGACCACCACCAGACAGCCCGCCGACACGGCACACCGCCGCAATGCCATCGGTCCACACCGACGCATCTCAGTGAACCCCGCTGATCACGACCGCCCTTTCCGGGAAGAGGTGCCGGAGCCCCACGGTCGAGGCCTCGCACACGCCACGCTCGGTCAGCAGCCCACTCACGAGGCGGGCGGGTGTAACGTCGAAGGCGAAGTTGGCCGCCGCGCAACCAGGCGGCGCGATCTCCACCGAGCTGTCGATCCCTTCCTTCGTGCGCCCGGCGACCCGAATCACCTCTGCCGGCGACCGCTCTTCGATGGGAATCTCCTCGATCCCGTCTGCAATCTCCCAGTCGATGGTGGTGGAAGGCAGCGCGACATAGAAGGGCACCTTGTTGTCGTGAGCAGCAAGCGCCTTGAGGTAGGTGCCGATCTTGTTCGCGACATCGCCCCGCGACGTCGTGCGGTCGCTGCCCACGAGGCAGAGATCGACCATTCCGTGCTGCATGAGGTGCCCGCCGACATTATCGGCGATCAGGGTGTGGGGCACCCCGTGCGCCCCGAGCTCGAATGCCGTTAACGCCGCCCCCTGGTTGCGCGGGCGCGTCTCATCGACCCAAACGTGCATGTTCATGCCGGCGTCGTGGGCCAGGTAGACGGGGGCCAGAGCCGTCCCCCAGTCGACGGTAGCCAGCCAACCCGCATTACAGTGGGTGAGCACGTTCAACGCCCGGCCGCCCTTGTCCCGGGCAAGCCCCCGCAGAAGTTCCAGTCCGTGCTCGCCGATGCTGCGGCAAGCGGCCACGTCGTCATCGCAGATACGAGCCGCAACCCTCCAGGCCGCGGCCACACGCTCCGCCGCGGGCAAGTGCCCCACGGCGGCCACCACCTCGCTCAAAGCCCAGCGCAGGTTGACCGCGGTCGGTCGGGTGGTGGCGAGCAACTCCACCCCGTGTTGCAGGGCCTGGTCGGAGGAGTCCTCTTGAAGAGCGAGGCAGAGACCATAAGCAGCGGTGGCGCCGACCAGGGGCGCGCCGCGCACCTGCATCAACCGGATCGCCTCTGCCGCGGCCTCCAGGCTCTGAAGCCGCACAACCTCGAAAGCGTGCGGCAACCGGGTCTGATCAATGACCTCGACCGCGCCACCGTCCTCCGACGGCCAGATGGTCCGGTACCAGCGATCACCGACTTTCATGACGGGAAGTGTACCGCGTCATCCCGCCAGGTACATTCTCCTTCTTCAACCTCGTCTCCGCCCTGTCCTTATGATGGCCCAGAAACCACCTACTCGTGAAAGGCGTATACTGCACATGCGCGCAACCAAACCAGCGTTGCCCGCTACTAAGAAAGGAGAGCCCGCATGCCAAGAAAAGCACTGATCATGGTCCTGGTCGTCGTTCTCGCCAGTCTTGCCGGCGCCTGCTCGCGCCAGCAGGCAGCCGATCCGGCGGAGGCGGCGTTCGAGGTCCTCAAGACGTCCTGGGGAGAGGCCGAGACCTCCGATGAGAAGACGACCCTCGCCGAGGATTACCTCGCCCGATTCCCTGACACGGAGCACAGCGCCGACCTCGCCGGAGCGGTGGTCTACTACCGCGGCAACGACCTGGAGGATCCCGAGGGGGCGTATCAGGTGGTCTCCGCGGCCCTGGAACAGATCGAGGACCCGGAGCAACGCTTCCTGGTCAGCATGGAAGCGTTGAGTCTGTCCGACTCCGTGGATGTGCCACTGGATGTCGCCGAGGTAGCAAACGCTCTTGGTTCCGTGCGGGCCCTCGATTACAACGAACACCTCTCGGTAGCCGAGACGGCGATCGACGTTGAGGAGTGGGTGGTGGCCGACGAGCACTCTCTCGCCGCAATGGAACTCGCGACTCCTGAAATCTACCGCGCGGACTACCCCGATCGCGAGTACACGGACGAGCAAGTGGCAGAGCGCGCCCAGCGCCGCAGTGCCCTGGCCCTCGCCAACGACGGCTGGGCCTTGTACAACCTCGGCGACACGGACCTGGCATTTGCCCGATTCGAAGCGGCGAAAGAAGTCGGAAGCGTCGGCTACACGGGTGTTCCAAACACTCCGCTCTACAAGTTCTGGGGCCGCGCCGCCCTGAGCGAGGGCGACTTTGATCGTGCGATCGAGCTTCTCGGGGCCGAGACCCTCTTTGGCGAGGACGGCTCGGATTCCGAGCCTTATCTGCGCAAGGCGTACGTGGCGAAGAACGGGGACGACACGGGTTTCGATGAATTCCTGTGGGCCACTCGTAGCCAACTCGCCGCCGCCGTCGACGATTTCGAGCTTCTCGACTACGAGGGCAACCCCGTCAGCCTTTCGAGCAGAGGCGAAGGCAAGGTGACGCTACTCGCGTTCTGGTTCCCCACGTGAGGCGGCTGCCGCGTGGAGTTGCCACGCCTGCAACCGTTGTATGAGAAATACAAGGACCAGGGATTCCAGGTCGTCGCAGTCGACGGCAAACGCGACACCGAGCGCGCCCAGAAATTTATAGCCAAGAACGAGCTCACCTACACGTTCTTGGAGAACGGCGAGGATGACGCGGAGATCGTCAGCAACATCTTCAAGGTTCGCGGCTATCCGTCGTCCTTCCTGATCGACCGCGATGGCAACGTGATGTTCTTCCATCTCGGTTTCGAGGCAGGAGATGAGGAGCACATCGAGGAAGAGATTCTGAAGCTGCTGTAACAGAATTAGGAATTCGGAATTAGGAATTCGGAATTATCGGCGCGGGGGGCGATCAGGTGGCTCGGGACGTGCTACCCGCGTTTGGGCGCGATGACAGAAGGCCGCGTCACGACGGGAAAGTGACCGAGAGGTGGTGACTCTTTGCCCGTTAGACGTTGGACGGTAGACGATAAACGCCTTACCTCTAGCGTCTTACGGGCCACAGGTCGCACCGAGATTGTTGATAGGAACCCTGCGATGTCAAGCTCTTTCTGAAATAATTATTGTGAACCCTGAGACCTGAATCCTGGAGCCTGTGACCTGTGACCTGTGACCTGAGACCTGAAGCCTTTGAGACCTGTTTCCCTTGCACCTTGAACACACGTCTCACGTCCAACCTGATATCCGCCACCGTATCCATCTCTCCTGCTTCCGCTCGGGCCCGTCCTGGGCGATAATCGGCCCATGCCGCGAATCAACGACGAAGTCACCATCGGCGAAGACGAGCTCCGCTTCGAGTTCGCCCGCAGCTCCGGGCCGGGTGGGCAGAACGTCAACAAGGTAGAAACCAAGGTCACCCTGCTCTTCAGCGTTCGAAACTCCCCGTCCCTCTCCGACGAACGGCGAGCGCGGCTCGAGGAGTGCCTCTCCTCCCGCATCACGAAGCACGGCGTCCTGCGTGTGACCTCGCAGCGTCACAGGACCCGAGAGGCGAACCGGCGCGCAACGGTCGAGCGCTTTGTCGATCTTTTAGCCGATGCGCTCGAGGAGAGAGAACAGCGGGTGTCGACGAAGGTGCCGGCGGCCAAGCGCCGGCGGCGGCTCGAAGACAAGAAGCGACGCTCTCGGATCAAGGCCCTGCGCACGAAGCCCGAGGACGACGATTGAGTTGGATAGCTGATGCAGGCTACAGGTCACAGGTCACAGGTCTCAGGTCTCAGGCTTCAGGTTTTTGCAGGCACGGAGGTCGCGAAGGAAAGGTTTAGAAAAGAAAAGAAAACGCTTGACATCGCAGGAGTCCAATCGACCATCTTGGTGCGACCTGCGACCTGTGACCTGTGACCTGTGACCTGTGACCTGAAACGTTTCACTCGAGGCCAAGATCAGCGAAGGTCGACGAGCCGCCACGAAAGCCAATCGACACCCGCTCGTGGTCAGCCACCACCGGCAACCGGTGCTCCCAGCTCAGCTCTCGCAAGCGATCGAATTGCTCCGGTTCGCGGTTGAGGTTGATCTCTCGGTATCGCACCCCCCGACGATCGAAGTCTTCGCAGAGCCCGCGACAGTGCGGACAACCGTCGCCGGTAAACACCAGCAGGGTATCCAGCGGGGTCACACCGCCGTCCTCCCGTCGCTGCCGAAATCTGAGTCATGAGTATCGATTTCAGGGCGCGTTTGTTCGGAGGTGCCTGGCTCCCGATGTGACGATGCCCTCATCGTCACATCGGCGTGCCTGGCATCCTCACGGGCAGAATGCCGACAAACGGGGCGCGCTGAAATCGGGAGCGCTCTGGTGAACATCGCGCCAAAGCTGCCGGCACCCCGCGGGCAGCGTGACGCACCGCCGCGCGCGGGTGGTCGCTCCCGTCGGCGAAATCCGAAATTCCTAATTCCTCATTCCTAATCCTCATTGTCGAGCCCTTGAATATCGCCAAGACTCGCAGCCCCCGGCGCCATTTCCATGAGCACCCTTGGGTCGTCTCGCCAGCGTGGGTGCACCTTGACCCGCAGACCGAGGTAGATTTTGGTTCCCAGCAGCCGTTCGAGCTCCTCGCGCGCCGCCTGGCCCACCGCACGGATCATGCTGCCGCCCTTGCCGATCACGATACCCTTTTGGCTCTTGCGTTCGACATAGATCACCGCCTCCAGGTGGAGGAGTTGCTCGCCCTCATCAAAGAGGTCGACCACCACCCCGGTTGTGTAGGGCAGCTCGTCACGGGTTCGCTCGAGGAGCTTCTCACGCACAACCTCGCCAACGAAGAAGCGCTCGGTCTGGGTCGAAGTGAGATCCGCCGGGTAGAGTGGAGGACCCTCGGGAAGCAGGGCGAAGAGATCATCGAGGAGGCCGTCGGTACCATCCCCCTCGAGCGCGGAGATGGGGACTATCGTCGTTCCCGGACGCCGCTCCTGATAGCGGGCGATCAACGGCAGCAGCTCCGACTTGGGGCGCACAAGGTCGATCTTGGTGAGCAGGCCGACAACCTGCGGTCGCACCGGCTCGAGCAACTCGAAGAGGTACTCCTCTCCCCCGCCCCAGGGGGCAGCTGCGTCCACCAGGTGCAGAACCAGGTCCACCTCCTCGATGGCCGACCGCACCTCCCGCATCATCTGCGTGTTCATGCGGTGGAGGGGCTTGTGCACACCGGGCAGATCGAAGAACACCACCTGCCCGCGGGCCTCGGTTAGGATGCCGATGATCCGATTGCGGGTTGTCTGCGGCTTGTCGGAGACAATCGCGATCTTATCGCCGATCAGCGCGTTGAGCAGAGTGCTCTTCCCCGCATTCGGCCGACCGACCAACGCCACATAACCGCTCCGCGGTTCAGAGCTGACCATCCGGATGTTCCCTCCACTCCTCGACCATCAGGATAATTCTTAATTCTTAATTCTCAATGCTCGATTCCCCGACCCACTCGACGGAGACTTGGGAGGACCCGGTGTAACTCAAAATTGAGAATTGAGAATTGAGAATTCATTC
>Ga0209013_10000982_pt1 | contig 26289 bp, 19 predicted proteins | sample Cruoilmetagenom2_FD_187291 | JGI IMG/M metagenome (GOLD analysis project Ga0209013, IMG submission 187291) | Oil polluted marine microbial communities from Coal Oil Point, Santa Barbara, California, USA - Sample 2 (SPAdes) (version 2) | ecosystem: Environmental > Aquatic > Marine > Oil seeps ...
CGAGGTGGTCTTTTCGCCGGCCGCGAAGGATTTCGATATCACCGGCTATATCCAAGAGCAGGGCGGCTTTTTGAGTACATTTCAGGAGCAGGTAAATGGGGAGACAATCAGTGGAATTGAGATTGTAGCGCGCGTCGCGGCAGATTTTTCGATCAGCCCACGTCTCCTGCTTGCCTTTCTGGAATACCGCAGCGGTTGGGTCCTTGCCGGGTCAAGTGAACGCAGCGATGATGATTATCCATTGGGGTTTCGCGTACCAGGGTACCGCGGTTTATATTATGAGCTAGGATTTGCCGCTTCTAAACTGAATATCGGCTATTACGGTTGGCGGTCAGGTGAGCTGACCAATTTTATATTTCAAGACCAGAGTCAAATTAGAATCAATCCGGTCCTCAACGCCGGCTCGGTTGCTGTGCAGCATTTGTTCGCCAAGCTGTACGACAAAGCCTCTTGGGAGGACATCCTTTATGGGATGAGTGGTTTCAGGCAGTTGTATCAGGAGATGTTCGGGGATCCGTGGTCAAACCCAGTACAGAACCAGCCAATATTCCCCGTGAACATTGCGCCACCGGCTTTGGAACTGCCTTTTCCTCCAGGTGAGCGCTGGAGCTTCAGCGGCGGCCCTCATTATGCCTGGAATACGGGAACACCGCGCGGCGGTCTAGATTTCGCACCCGTCACAGGCGAACCCCCTTGCGTGACATCACGCGCCTGGGCAACCACTGTCGCTGGCGGTCAGATCGTACGCTCGAGCCGCAATGTCGTCGTGCTCGATTTGGATGGGGACGGGCATGAACAGACCGGTTGGGTGGTACTCTACCTGCATATCGCCGATGAAGACCGCATCTCCGAAGGGACATCGGTTGCAGTGGATGAGCGGATTGGCCATCCCTCCTGCGAACGCGGCAATTCAACCGGCACTCATATCCACATCGCCCGCAAATATAACGGGGAATGGATACCAGCCGGTGATCCGCTGCCTTTCAGTTTGAGCGGCTGGCAAATTGAAGTTGGCGAGCGAAATTATGACGGCCAGCTAGTCAAAGGAGATCAGGTCGTAGCAGCAAACCCACTTGGGACTCAATCGACGATTATTGTCCGCTAGAACATAGACTTATATAGATTAGGATAAGCAATGTCAAAAGTCAAAAAGATCTTATTGGTGATTTGCACCACCCTTGTAACAATAGTCATCCTTACGCTTACCATTTCTTTCATCGTTTATCCATCAGAATATGTCCTGCGAGTATTTACCTGGCTGTCTGCGGATGTATATGACTATGAACGTTTCCCAGAAAGACCAATCAAACCCAGTGCAGAAAGTTATCACTTTGCATATGCACTGGACGAAAACCGTGTTCGTGATTTGTTTGAAGAGCATCTTAGCGTCAACCAGCTTGAGTCATTCCTGACAGAAACTGGCACGCAAGCATTCTTGGTCATTAAGGACGATGCCATACTTTATGAGGGGTATTTCAATGGTGCCACAAGCGATTCGATCGTAACATCCTTCTCCATGGCAAAATCATTCACGTCCGCACTAATCGGTATAGCCATTGATGAGGGGTACATCACCAGCGTGGAAGATCCCATTACTAAATATATCCCCGAGCTGCTTAAGCGAGACATACGCTTTGCGAATATCAGCATCCATGATCTGCTGCGCATGTCCTCGGGTATAAAATATGTGGAAACCTCCTTTATCAATGGGGACGATGCCAAGACTTATTATTATCCTGACTTGCGCCAGCTAGCGATTGATGGCACCGAAATTGTTGCTCAACCCGGTGAGAGTTTCTTATATAATAATTATCATCCGCTGCTGCTGGGGTTGATTATCGAGCGCAGCACTGGTCAAACCGTCACACAATTTTTGCAAGACAAAATTTGGTTTCCTATCGAGATGCAATATCCGGCTTCATGGTCGCTAGACAGCGAGCGTTCAGGGTTCGAGAAAATGGAAAGCGGCATTAACGCCCGAGCGGTCGATTTCGCCAAATTCGGGCGCCTGTTCTTGGAAAATGGACAATGGTTTGGTCACAAGTGATTTCACCAGATTGGATCGCTGTATCTGCCAAACCAGACAAAGCCCCGGCCCCAGTAGATTACTATCCGAGCGAATTTATCTTCGAGGACGGAAAGGGCTACTACCAGTACATGTGGTGGGGCATCGAGCGCCCAGAGGGCGAGGCTGATTTCTTTGCGATCGGAAATTACGGGCAGTTTATCTACGTATCCCCCGACAAGAAACTGATAATCGTGCGCAATGGAGAGAATTACGGCATCGAGGCTTTAGATTGGATAAACCTGTTTTACCAATTTGCATCACAAATTTGATATCTATTACCAACCCCTAAAGGTTTAGATTAATCAATATAATCATGTGAATTGAATAAATCTTGCTGACGTCAAATCCGTCCGGTTTCGTAACGGGCGGTTTTTTCTGCTGAGTATTTGAATCTAAACAACTTCTACATGACATCTTCACAATTTCTTTATATCTACCCCGTATACTTGGGAATACGGAAATTGATGTCCGGTAATTAAGACCGGTAGATGGTGAAAATAACATCACCGAATTATTTAAATTCAAATGTTTTCCGATGGAGTTCAATGCTGCCGGTATGGAAAATAATATCTAAGGAGCGGGTGAATGAAAACTGCAGACCTTAATAACCTTCACGATGGCGGTCTCAAGTTTCGAGACATATTTCGTAATAAGCGAATCTGGCTAGGGTCTGCCGCTGTGCTGGTGATTGTCCTGGGCGGATTGGTTATCTACCAATATTATTACGCGCCAACGACTGACGAAGTCGCCACATCACCTGAGGTGCAGACAGCCGTTGCCCGTCAGGGAGATCTAATTGTCTTTGCTAGTGGGGCTGGTTCGGTAGTCCCCGCGGCGGAGGTCGGGGTTGGATTTGACGAAAGCGGCAAACTTAATGAAATATTGGTAAACGTTGGTGAGCAGGTACAGGCTGGTCAAGTACTGGCTCGCTTACAAACCAATAAAACTGAAGAGGAAGTCTTACTGGCCATCGCTGACGCAGAACTAAATGTGCTTACCACCCAGCAAGCCTTCGATGATATCAACGCGTCCTCCCAGATGAATGCAGCGGAAGCCTTGCTTGCAGTTGAAGAAGCCGAGGATGCGCTTGAAGACCTCCAAAACACCGATCTGCACGTTGCCCAAGCACTTCTCGCGGTCGCTGAAGCTGAGGAAGCTGTAAAAAAGGCGCAAAGTTCCTATTGGGGCACTCGCTCTCCTGCTGATGCCAATACGATTGCTGCTGCCAATGCCGAGCTGGTGCTGGCGACGAAGGCGCTCAACGATCAAGAAGAAAAATATAACGATTACGCCAATAAACCCGATAATGACCTTGAAAAAGCCAATGCACAGCTTAAACTGTCGCAAGCGCAGGCCGCTTACGATTCTGCCGTTCGCTACTACAACGCGGTCACCGGAACGGGCAGCGAGTTGGACCTCGAACTTAGCGAAGCCGAACTTGCAACTGCCCAGGCCGAACTGGCTTTAGCCCAGAAAGAATATGAGCGCGTTGCAGCTGGACCTACTCCCGGTGAGATCGCGCTGGCAGAGGCGCAGCTTGCTGTAGCCAAAGCCAATTATGATACGCTGAAGAACGGTGCTGACCCTGCTGAAGTCGCTCTGGCAGAAGCCAACCTAGCCAATGCTAAGGCAAAACTCGCTGTGGCTTTAGAAGACCAGGCTGTCATCGATCTAGTTGCGTCTCTAGATAGCACTCTCATGTCGATAGATGCTAGTGTTGGGGAAACTGTTGGAACAAATGCCATCATCACCTTGGCCGATCTCAGCCATCCCTTACTGACAGTCTACCTAGATGAAACCGACTTGGACAAAGTCGCGGTCGGTTATGAAGTTGAAGTCGTCTTCGACTCATTGCCTGACATCACCTTCACCGGGCATGTTATTGAAGTCAACCCCAGCCTGCAGACAGTCTCCGGAACATCGACGGTCATGGCCCAAGTCCAACTCGATGTCGATTCTTTCTCCAAGCCTCAATCTCTGCCGGTTGGTTCGAATGCTTCGGTTGAGGTTATCGGCGGGCGCGCAGAGAACGCGGTATTAGTGCCGGTCGAAGCAATCCGTGAGCTCGGTCTAGACGAATATGCGGTCTTTGTCATGGAAGATGGCGAACCCGAACTACGTATCGTCAGCGTTGGATTAATGGACTATACCTCAGCCGAGATCATCAGCGGTCTAGAACCGGGTGACATTGTCACAACTGGTGTAGTAGAGACCAAGTAACGCTTTACCGAGGGATTACATGACCAAAAAGCAGATTGCGCTGGTTTTGATAAGTCTGGTAACCATCCTGCTCTTTTCAGCTCTGGGTTACTACTATTACCGCGCATATGGTCAGACTGAACTTGGTGTATCTGGAGGGGCAGCTAATGAGGGGACCATCCAGGAGGCGGTCGCAAGAACCGGCAATCTGACGGTCTCCGTCACCGGCTCCGGGCAGCTTGTCCCTGTTTCGACAGCCGATCTCAGTTTCCAAGAGAATGGCACTTTAGTTGAATTGAACGTGGGGGTTGGCGATCAGGTACAGAGCGGTGATATCTTAGCCATACTGCAAATAGACAAAACACCCACGGAGCAAGCTGCCGAAATCACCAGCGCTGAACTCGAACTGCTGCGCACACAAGACAATTTAGATCAGCTCCAGCAGAATGCCCAACTGGAAGCCGCACGGGCATTAACCACTCTTGAAGAAACACTGCGCAACCTTGAAGATCTGCAGGACATTGAACTTGAACTGGCCATCGCTCAGCAGGCTGTCCACCAGGCGGAACAAGTGCTTGAAGACGCTGAGATGATGTTGTATATCGTGGACTCAACACCTTCACAGGTCGCATATGATATCGCTAACGCCAGCCTGATGTTCAAAGAGAAAGACCTCCAGGAGATAATGGATCAGATTGCGAAAGTTGAGAACCAGATAAAAAGCGCACCCAATAACAGGACGCGTGACCGGCTGAAGCAACAATTATTAAATCTAGAGCTGGAGCTCGCTAACCAGCAGCTCGAAGTCGACCAGGCCCAGTACAAGTACAATTCACTCGACGACCCACCAGAAGAACTGGATCTCGCGCTGGCCGAAGCCCAGCTTAAAGCCGCACAAGCCCAGCTCAATCAAGCGCAGCGGGATTTAGCAGACCTCGAAAGCGGTCCAAGTGGCAGTGAATATGCCATCGCGGAAGCCCAATTAGCCGAAGCCCAGTCTGGATGGGAACGTCTAAAAGATGGTCCAGACACCAACGAGGTAACCTTGGCAGAAGCCCAGATTGCGAAGGCCCAAGCAGCACTCACCCTGGCTCAGAATAACCAACTCATCGTTGAGTTGGTTACCCCCCAGGCAGGGACAGTGATGGCAATAAATAGCTCCGTCGGCGACCGGGTCAACGGAAAAACTATCCTCAGTTTAGCCGACATGAGCCAACCCGCCGTAGAAGTCTACCTGGACGAGATCGACTCTTCACAGGTTCAATTAGGCGATACTGTCAAAGTCACATTCGACGCACTACCTGAAGTATATTTCGACGGATATATCCAAACCGTGGATCCTAGTCTCTCAACCACAGACAGCACCTCCGCACTAAAAGCCATAATCCATTTGGATGCTGTACCCAACCAGTTTGTCGCTCTACCAATCGGCCTAAACGCTACGGTTGAGGTCATCGCTGGTGAGGCAAATAACTCTGTGTTAATTCCGGTTGAAGCCTTGCACAAACAGCCTGACAACAGTCATTTGATCTATATTAAAGCAGGAGCTACGCTAGAACCCCGCACAGTGCAGGTCGGTCTTACAGATCCGACTACTGCCGCGATTATCTCCGGGCTTCAGGCAGGAGAGCGTGTGGTAATCAGCGGGGTGGACATGGATCAGGAGTAAACCTATGAATGATGGAAAAATTATTGAAACGATTGACCTAACCAAAATATACGGTAAAGGCGATGCACAGGTGCGAGCTCTCGATGGAGTCAGCCTGACTATCCGTGAAGGAGAGTTTGTGGCTGTTATGGGTCCTTCTGGATCAGGCAAAAGCACTTTGATGAATATCCTAGGCTGCCTTGACCGCCCTACCTCGGGAACATATTTACTTGCCGGGGAAGATGTCAGCAATTTAAACAAAACTCAGCTGGCAATTATCCGCAGCAAAAACCTGGGATTCGTCTTCCAATCTTACAATCTGCTTGCCCAAACATCAGCACTGGAAAACGTCATGTTGCCAATGTTGTACAACCGCAACGGAAAACTTTCTATCGCAGAGCAAACTGAAAAAACACTCGCAGCATTGGACGCAGTCGGTTTATCCGATCGCGTACAGCACAAGCCGCATGAATTATCCGGCGGGCAGATGCAGCGTGTGGCCATCGCCAGGGCACTGGTCAACGACCCAGTACTAATCCTAGCAGACGAACCTACCGGCAATCTAGATAGCAAATCCGGCGAAGAGATTATGGCTCTGCTTGCTGATCTTCACTCCCAAGGCAGGACAATTGTTATGGTGACGCATGCCGATGACATCGCCACTTTCGCCCAGCGTACCATCCGCTTCAGGGATGGGGTAATTGAAACCGACCATCAGAATGGGTATTTTTCACCCGCTCTTGCTCAGCAGGAGGTCGAAAATGCAGCTCACTAAAGTGGTTCAAATCGCTTCCAAAGGTTTGGTAAGAAATAAGCTGCGCTCATTGCTCACCATGTTGGGTGTCATCATCGGTGTCGCTGCAGTGATCATCATGATCTCAATCAGCGCAGGTACTGAGCAAGCTATCGAAGATCAAATCACCGGCTTGGGATCTAACCTGATCTTCGTACAGGCCAACTTCAGCCCGGGTGGTTTTGGGCGCGGGGGTGGCGGAGATAGCTCTGGCGGTCTGGTTTATGATGATGCCTTTGCCATTGCAGATGAAGTCAATGGTGTAACCGCAGTGGCAGTCGAACAAGGCAGCTCAGACACCGTCAAAGCCGACGGGATTACCCTTGAAGGCGTTTCCATTCTCGGCACGACCCCTGATTTCCCATCTGTCCGTGACATGACCATTGAAACTGGGCGCTACTTTAATGAGACTGACTTGGATCGCTCCCAGAAGGTTGCCGTCCTGGGTGCCAGTCTGGCAGAAGAACTCTTTGGTGAAACGCCACCCATCGGGCAGTCTGTCACCGTCGGTAACACTAGGTTCACTGTCATAGGTGTGTTTGAAGAACGAGGCATGGTAGGGAACACCGATTTTGATTCACGTATATATCTCCCCATCACAGTTGTCTTTCAGAAATTCACCCCCTCGATGATGGCGCGCGTTATGGGTGATCGTGTGCGGCTGATCTATGTTGAAGTCGATGACCAAGTCCCGATCGAAGATATCATCCTGCAGACCGAACTGCTGCTGGCTAAGCGCCACGATGTCAGCCTGGAAGAACCAGATTTTGTCATCACCACCCAACAAGACATCATCCAAACCCAAGAGGCCACCACTGAAGCCTTTCGCAACTTGCTGGCGTGGGTAGCCGCGGTCTCGCTGATAGTCGGCGGGATCGGCATCATGAACATCATGATGGTCAGTGTTACCGAGCGCACGCGCGAGATCGGCATACGCCAATCTGTCGGCGCCAGCCCAAATGATATCCGCTCACAATTTTTAACCGAAGCTCTCTTACTAAGTTTGATCGGTGGATTAATCGGCGTCGTGGTTGGTATTGCCGGGTCCTGGTTGTTCGGTGAAGCAGGCGATATGCAGACTGTTATAGTGCCAACTTCTATCTTGCTGGCATTTGGATCTGCCGCGGCAGTAGGTATTTTCTTTGGCTATTATCCGGCCAACAAAGCCGCTCAGCTCGATCCTATCGAAGCCTTACGGCACGAGTGAAACTAGTGTTGCACAGGACCCAACACCAAAATAAACTAATAAAAGTGAATAACAATAAGAAGAAAGGAAGAATACTATGAAAAAAAACATACTATGGATTAGTCTGATGATTATGAGTCTCTTCGTTCTGACCGCCTGCGGTACATCCGTGCAGGCCGATATCGACCAGGCTGTCGAGCAGGTGTCTGAAGCTGTTGAGTTACAAGCAGCCCCAGACCAAAATCTCGAACGCGAAATGCCTCAGTCACTTCAGCTTGCTTTGGGCATTTTTGCACTCGAAGATACTTCTTACCCGATCACCCCAAAGCAGGCTGCCGAGCTGCTGACCCTATGGAAAGCTGCCCGGAGCTTGAATCAGAGCGAGACCGTTGCTGCGGAAGAGCTGCAAGCCGTCGTAAGACAAATTCGGGACATCATGACTCCCGAACAGCTCGATTTGGTCATCAGCATGGATCTCTCGTTTGAGGATATGGGTTCTATCGCAGACAAACTGGGACTTGACTTTGGCATGACAGGTCGCCTTGGCGAGATGACGCCCGAGATGCAGGCCACCATGCAGGCCATGCGCGAAAGCGGCCAGGCCCCTGAAGGAGGTTTCGGGGGTGGTCCCGGTTTCGGTGGGGGACCTGGTGGAGGCGGTTCTGGCGGGGGTAGTTTTGGTGGTGAGACAGGTCTGTCACCCGAACAGCGCGCCACAGCCATCGCCGAACGCGGTGACTCACGCCAGGATGGTTTGGGCGTTCCTGTCCAGCTCTTGGATGCCATCATCGAATTTCTCAGCACCAAAGCAGGATAACACTCACTAAATAGAGGACCACATAATCCAATAATAAACGTGGATTGCTAACCTTTGAGCCATTCATCCAACAGGATGGGTGGCTCAATCAATTTCCAGTATTTACGACCTAACTCCTACGCGCATATTTTTCGGATACCTTGACGGTACAGTTGAGATGGCGAGCAATTTCAAAAGACAATTCTCTTATATGCTGATCACGAAGTTGTAATCTCTGTCCACGGTGGTAAGTAAATACACAGATATCTATCAGACTAACGTACTTTTTCCCCTAATTAGCGCGTACAATGGATCGAATATCTTCAGGAAATAATATATTCTTAAACAGTTCACATAAGAAATCTGGATTTCGCGTGGTTACGTCAACCCGTGATGCTTCTTGAAAGTCTGGATGGCATCTGCGGCTCGGCGAACACCTCCAGCCTCTGCAAACGAGCGTTTTATTTCTTCTAAACCATGACGCGTCTCTGGATCTCCTAACACCGACTCGACCGCCTGTAGTAATTTCTCAACCGAAAGCCTGTCAGGCTCCAAATAAACCCCGGCATGTAGCTGTTCAACCCGGGCAGCGTTGAGTGCCTGCTCAATCGTATTTGGTACCACGATCATCGGCACCCCGTAGTAGACCGCCTCGCTGATGCTGTTCATGCCGCCATGCGTGATGAAAACATCCGCGTTCTGCAATATCACCAGCTGGGGCACATACTGCGCAACCGTAAAATTCCTTGGGACATGACCTAAATCAGCAGGGTCGACCGCCCTGCCAACTGACATAATTACACGATAACGCCTGTCATCAAATGCCTGCAGGCAGTACTGGAAAAACTGCAGGTTGGCTCGATAAACCGTCCCCACTGCGATGTATATTAACAGCTGCCCCTCATCCTTTTTGATCTCGAGTGGCGCCTCTTGCCGATTTGTCTCGATCTCTGGACCCACATATAAGTAAGACTCATCAAGGTGCTGCTCATAAGGTTGGAAATATCGTGTTGAAAAGACGACATTTAATTCTGCCGAGCTGGATAGAACGTTGATGTCCTTAGGGTCGCGCAGCTTGAAATCCTTGACGATCTTTGCTGTTTGCCGCTGCAGTTTCCGCCAATAACCGTAGCCTGGCTTGATGCTTTGCAGGCCTTTACGTAGAACGCGCCTATCGTTTAAGATCGTTCGCCAATAAAAGGGCAGGTGGGGGAAGCTCGCTAGAGCAGGAATCCCATACCTGCGGCTGGCAATCCCACCCCAGGGCGCGCTCATATCGAAAATCATGTAATCTGGTTTCTCAGCCTCTACGGTCGATAATACTTCTGGAAGCAATGCATAGGTCGTATCCGCAACGAGATTGCCTAAATGGATTATGTGAGTTGCGGCGCGTGATTGTTCGAATGCCCCTAGGTTTTCATATGCGCGGTACCGGACACTAGTGGCTGAAATTACCTTTTCGAAAGCTGGGCTGGAAAAATAAATGACATCCTCCCCACGCCGCACCAGTTCGCGCATTAAGGGTAAAGTTGGGTTGACATGCCCGTGGAAAGGGATATTGTAAAACCAAACCCGTGTCATATTTACTCCTTTCGATGTCGAATTTTTTTATACCACCATCCACATCATACTGCGTAATCAAAATCACAGTGAGACTCGGCGAACTGAGACTGTTCAGCTCAATAGTATCTGACCATTAGAGAAGCTCCAAAATACTCTGTAAATATAACAACTATATTCTTAGTTTGATTATCCTATTAGTCTTAATAATAGTATAATGATTGAAGTATTCCCAATGTTCTCTTTATATTAACAATTATTGACGCCCCAACAGGAGGGTTCACAATGAACGTTGTATTATGGATTTTGCAAATACTTCTAGGAGTTTACTTCACTCTGATCGGAGTGATGCACTTCATCGTTCCGCCGGGATTGCCGCCTCAGATGGCCTGGATGTACGAGCTTTCAACTACGCTGCATTATGTCAGCGGTATTGCTGAGACCCTGGGTGGTCTGGGATTGATCCTGCCTGCCGTGACCCGCATACGAACCAATCTTGTCCCTCTGGCGTCACTGGGGCTCACCTTGGTAATGATCGGCGCGGTAATATACCATGCCGGGCGCGGTGAATACCAGAACATCGGATTTAACTTGGTTTTAGCGGCGCTGCTGGCATTTGTGGCATATGGACGCTGGAAGCTCAAACCGCTTGCTGACCGCTCTTCAACTGAACAAACTGCTTAGGGAAATCCTTCCTCACAGACAATTCAACTATATCAAAGAGCGAGGGTTGCCCGATCAAAGGCAGCCCTTTATTCTTAATTGTCGCAAATCATGTGTGGCGAATACGCCAGTTTCCCAATTTTCAGTTTTATGACCGTTTATAGAGTTTACTGGCGATATCTTGCAGGTGTTCAACCTCGAGCAGGGCTAACGAGCGCGCCAATCGATAAATAGACTCAGCTCGTTTAGTCGCGCGGCTCACAGCCCTTTCCCACTCTGCATCGGTAAGGTCAGCCAAAACTCGCAGGAGGGTTTCGCGCCGGAAACTGAAGTAACTCAATAATTCCTGTACCGGGAAATGCCCATAACGAATAAACGGAGCCCATTGTTGTTGGGGATGAATATCCGGTAGGACAGGATTACTGACCAGCAAGGCGTAGTAAATCGACTGCGAGCTGATATTTTCCCGGCTCAGCAAATGAGCCAGATACTCGACGAATGACCACTCACCCTCGCTCAGCGGCTCGCGCTGCTACTCTGCGGACAATGACCTGCTGAGAGCTTCAAGCTGCGCAGGCGTTTCTCCTAGCAACGCTAGAATACGGTTTATATTCTCGGTTGATGGTTGAGTAGTAATTTTCTCCATTGGCATCAATTTACATCTGGGAACACCAAAGGTATACCTTACGTGATAACCGGCATCCAAATCGTAAACGTCGTCCCCCTTCCCACTTCACTCGTGACGGATAACTTGCCGCCCTGGGCTTCCACCAAAGATTTGGCAATAGACAATCCAAGCCCAGTCTCACCATCTGATTGCCCTTTGGCTTGATCTCCCCCGAATGAACGTTCAAATATGAATAGCAGCTCTTCAGGTGGAATACCTGCACCATTGTCAGCAACCTGTATCTCTACACCGCTTGGATCGGCATCAGCTGACAGCGTGATCTCACCGCCATCTGGCGTGTAGCGGATCGCATTCGTCATTAAATTACCCAGCACCTGCATCATCCGCTCTACATCCACCGCAATATCCGGCAGCTGATTGGGTATATGGGTAATAATCGTTATATCTCCATTATCAGCCTGGACACGATAGGAATCTGCTGTGCGTTTAACGAGTACCTGCGGGGACACATTCTGCATAGTCAGCGGCAGCTCACCTGCTTCTGCTAGTGCAATCGTTTTTAGATCGTCGATTAAATGGCTCAAATGAAGCGCCTCGGTATGCATAACGTTGTACATCTCTGGGGAGGCAGTGAGTTTGCCATCACTCAACGCTTCTGTATAACCCATGATCACGCTCATTGGTGTGCGCAAATCATGGGCGATATCCGCTGTCATGCGTTTGCGGAGCTCATTAGAGCGCGCCAATTCGCTGCTCATCTGGTTGAATGATCTTGTCAGAGTCCCAAATTCATCATTCGATCGCACTTGAACTTGATAGCCCAATTTCCCATCCGCTATTTCATGCGTGGCCGCGGTAAGCTCCCGGAGGGAGCGCGTCATAGTATACGCGAGAACACCACCGATAACCAACGCTATTGCAGTAGCCATGGCGGCACTAATCAAAATCGCCTGGTTGATATTAAGAAGAAAATCACCCTCTAATGTACCCGGCATCCAACGATCAATCTGTGGTGTAAACAGCAGCCAGCCAACATTTTCTCCATCCACCTCTATCGCAACACCATTGCGTAGGTCATTTCGTGGCAATACCCTTCCAAGCGCATCTGGCCCACCCCCAAATACAATCGCTCCCTGCGCATCAGCAATGGAGAACAATGCCCGGCGCGCCTCCCACCTTACACTCGGGTCACGTCCAGGAAAGAAAGTGTCCTGTCCCGGTTTGAAGATCCGCTCCACTCCTTCCCACGTACCAAATTGCTGGTAATATCCCGTTAAATTGTTGATTAACACCTGTTGGTTCTGATTCAGGATCAGGCGGCCAAACTCGTTCTGTGTGCGCTGGCGCACAAGAAGGGCCACGACCCCGGCTCCAATCAATCCAACCAACAAGAAGGCTATCGTCAATTTGGCTGCTAAGGATCTCATCAACTAATTACCTCGCATTCTAGACTGTGGGGCAAACCGGTATCCAACGCCATACACCGTCTCGATATATTGCGGTTCAGAATCATCGGGTTCGATTTTCGCCCGTAAATTGCGGACATGTACATCAATTGTCCTTTCGTAGCCTTCAAAAGCTGAACCTTGCAGCCGTTCCAAAAGCTCAAGTCGCGCGAAAGCCCTGCCAGGCGCCGCCATTAAGCAGGCTAAAATATCAAATTCAGAGGGGGTTAGATCTACGTGTTTCTCACCAACTGTAACGATTCTGCCAACCCTATCAAGCGTAATATCTGCGGTTCGCAAAATATCACGATCAACTATTTGCTTTTCAGCCCTCCTCAGTACCGCCCGCACCCGGGCTGTCAATTCTCGCATACCGAAGGGTTTGGTAATGTAATCATCCGCACCGAGTTCAAGGCCTAACACTTTATCATTCTCTTCCATTTTGGCGGTCAATATGATTATTGGTATTTCAGATTCTCGGCTGTACACACGCAGAAACTCATACCCGCCCATTTCTGGCATCATTAAATCCAGTAAGATCAGGTCGGGTTTTTCTGCCCGCGCGATGTACAATCCCTGCTGTCCATCCGCAGCTGTAACGACATCGAAACCTTCTTGCACTAGATACTGCTTCAGCAAGGTCCGCAGCTCTTTTTTATCATCAATTACTAGTATCTTCTTTGCCATTAGATTTCGATTACTCTATATGTATTCCAGTTTACCGTGTATGCCTATTTTATGTTAAGCGCGGGCTTCTGTGAATATTGTGATTGGTAAACTGTCCCATCGATCAGTTAATAATCAATAAAGTATAGAAAATCGCCAATATTTTCCACAATTTATACCAAGAGAGATTAGTTGGGATTACTCAGGCATGAACTGGGAGCGCAGCATAAAGCTGCGCTCCACGTAATTTGGTTAGCGGTCCTACCTCCTTTAATCTTTATAGCGAAGTGTTATCGGTGCTGCTTGGAGGGTTGAAGCGAGGCATCCCCTGCATGCCACCTGGCAATCCCCTACCACCGCGTCCACCGGGTCCTTTGAAGAACGGAGCAGCGCCTTGTCCACCAAACGGACCCTGCAAGATTCGATCGGCTTGTTCCTGTGTGAATACACCAGCTCCTACCGCGTCCTGGATAGCTTCCTGAAACGCTGCTTGCCGAGCTTCACGAAATTGTTCGACAGTCATTCCGGTCGCGTCTTCAAACAGCGCTTGCGGGTCGACGTACTCCTTGAGTGCTCCCATGGCAGACATCATATCAGCCTGTTCTTGGGTGAGCTTGCCATCCTCAACCGCCGCACTGATGCCAGCCGCTTGAGCATCTTCTAAAGCTGATTGAAGTTCTTCTACACTGATACCTAGCGCTTCGGCCAAGTAAGTCAGGTGTTCACTACCCTCGGCAAACTCCATTCGTCCACCCAGCATACCGGAGCGGCCATCAAAACCGCGGTTGAGCAGCACATCAGCCTGCTCTTGGGTGATCCGCCCTTCCGCAACCGCGTTCTCTAAAGCGGCTTTTCCAGCTTCTTGCACGGCAGCTTGCAGTTCGTCGGCACTGATCCCCAGCGCTTCAAGCAGGTATTCACTCTGATCAAATAGCCCTGCAGGTGCTCCCGGAAATCCTCTTCCACCACGGTGACCGAAGGTATCAGGGGCTGCTGCTTCGGGTGCAGCATCTTGCGCCCAGGCATTACTGGTGAAACTAAAAGCGAATACCGCCGCTAGTACTGCAACCATCAAACCGCTACCTACTATGAGGGAAATCCACTTAATATTTTTGTTCATATACATCTCCTTTACTAGCTGTGACAAGATATCCGACTGTCGGTCGAATTGGATCCACTATCAGGATATCAAGCACATGTTTAGAAATTATGAAGAATTGATTTGGATCTGATTTAGATTTTCCTTACCCCCTAATCTAGAAAAGCGGGCCGATTGCAAAACCTTGACGGCATATATTGATCCATGCATTCACGGTTTATCCACAGCTGGAGAATCTAACCTTGCCATATGATCTAGATCTATACTATAAAAAGAAGATGGGCTGCAACTATATTTCGTGCAGCCCTATCTCTTTAATATGGAATCAGCCGAGGCGATGTTACTCAATGTCTTGATAGCGCCACATGATCCCAGTGGGTGAATCATGAAGACTTACTTTCTCCTGACCTGGTTCACCCTCATTAGGAGCTTCTCGGTAGCAAGAAGTAAACTTTAGCCTAACCTGACCTGACAAATCCAGCTCACCTGTTGCAGTCAAACCACAAGCCATGGTCATCCGATCATATACGCCGCGTTCTACGGTGTAGACCACGGTCCCTCCTGCCGGCGCAGCTAGATAGTATACGAATTCATTTGCCAGTGTTAGCGTCACCGTTCCATCAGTGCCATTGATCATTGTCAAACGCACCAAATCCGGACCATCTTCTTCGGCGGCAAAAGCTGGAATAAATGCAACCGCCAGCAATGCTATGGTTACGGCCAAAACCAGAATTGTCTTTTTCATGGAATGCCTCACTTTCTCTAGGTACAAATAGAAATAATTGGTTAATTATGTTTACCGATAGCAAGCGTCATTAACATCTAACCATACACCCTCCTTCACTAAAACTTGACCCTATCATCTCGCTTACTTGGGCTGCACCCTGAGACGATACATTTACCGACCGGTATACGTCAACCTCGCATAGGTCAGATAAATTCCACTGCCATAATATTTACAGCCTATAGGATACATCACATAATCAAGCTACACTTTACTCGACAACCTGCAAAGAGTAACAACGATGAATGCTAGATTGAAATGGCTTCTGGATGAAAGGGTGTTTTGCTCGATGCCGACAAACTTTTGTTAAAGCATAGCTGTGGTAAATTTACTATTTCCAGCAGATCGAATATCGAATTGTTGAAAATCCATTATATATGAATACGGCTAATTCTAACCTTAAAATTGAAAAATTTAAGGCTGGTGTTCCGTTAAATGTGATTATGTAGTAAGAATAGATTGTGGACGGAACACTTTAAGCTTTGTCAAGGATGTAGTAACCGGATTTCGAATGATACTTTCATCCTTGACAAAGCACTAGCGAAGACCACGCAATCCCATCGTGCTGACTCTCAACACTCATCCTCGCGGTGGAATTAAAAAACCGGCGCTACACTGCCGGTTTTTGTAATCATGTATTAGATACCTGTAATCAAAATCTGTTTACGGCTGCAATATCGCGAAATAGTTATATAGAACGCGAACACCGCCTTCCAACCCCGTCCCAGCGATTAGTCCGATCACACCTTCATCAAATGAATCATCCTGGATTTCGAGCAATTTCTGGTCATTTACAAATAACGTCAAGGTCTGATCAATACAGTCGCCTCGCACAACGTTGGTAGTACCCTGAAGTAGGACATCACCCGTTTCGTCTAGTCCCTCCTGGATGGTGCTGAAGGTCGCGTTTTCCATTTTGGCGATACTGTACACACCGTTGTTGCTGACCAAAAATGCATAGTAGTTGTTCGCATCCTGGAACCGGCAGACGACACCGTAATATCCATCCTCTGGCCCTGCGATCTGTGCCCCTTCTGTCTGCAAGCGGACATTATCAACATCCAGACTGCGCACACTGTGCACTTGGGCACTAGGCAAATTTACGTAGATGAAGTAGCCCCCTTCAATCCATTCATACCCGTAGCGGTCGTTTTTCTCAGTGACCCAGCCCGTTTCCGTATCGAAATCATCCACGAATAGCGCAGCGGGGATTTCTTCCTGGGGTAAGTTTGTTGGGCTAGCTGCCGGTGTTGGGGTTGGTGCTTGGGTCGGTGTAAGTGGAACAGCAGTTGGTGGCACCGCCTTTGTGATATCCGCGACCACAGTTTGCGCTGCAGCAGTTGAGATTGCACTCGCATCCTGAGTTGCGGTCTCGGCTGTACATGCTCCCATGAATACTACAGCCAACAGAAGACCGCTAATCATCAGTCTTGTATTCATTACGCACCTCCCCGGCGGTACAGCCAAACGTTTATATTCTGACTTTATAATTTGACACGTCTACTTGCCTTGGGACTATCCACAAACAATGTTATCACACGATTGATAGATCTCGCCTGGTAAACCGGTTGTCTAGAGCGTTTAATACAAAATCGGGATGCCCAACAGCTGATAGACATCCCGATCCAATCACATTTGACTCCACATTAGTTCAGGTTCCAGTAAGCGATCTCATCATACTCGACTGTGAACTCGATTGTCTCCGCTGCTCCGATGAAATAACCAAACAATCCGGATTCGGTAAATCGGTCATCCTCGACTTCATCGATCAGGGAGCCGTTGATATACAGCCCGTAGCGGTCACCATTCGCCATCACGCCTATCCTGTTGACCTGGTTGGGTCCGACATTGATTAAATCGCTCGGTTCAAAATCTACAAGCCAGTCCCACTGCTTCTCCTCAGGGTCCCAACGTGCCATTGCATAGCGCCCATCACAGGTGTAGCCAAACAAATAACCTTGTGCTGGATCAGGGGCACGGAAGATCATCCCATAGCGGTCGGCTTTTGAGCATTCATCTGTCGTGCGAGCGATCGTTTCAAGATAAAAATCAGCGATCCGTGGCCAGGTGACTTCCCAACAGGTCGCTGAGGGCGCCGTTTTACTGTTCATAATGAACTTATCATTTTCGATGCGCGTTTGGAAGCAAGCGTCATCAAACAGCGTCCAATTGGATGCGCTTTTAAATTCATCTTTCCAAGTGGGCGGTCCCAATATCTCGCGTGGGTCATCTGGGCTCATAGTGACCGAAGGTGAGGGGAAAGGTGTGCGCGTCGGGGTGGCGGTCGGCACGACAGTCGCGGTCCGGGTAGGGAACGGGGTATTGGTAGTTGGCGGTACCGATGTACTTACGGGTGTATTAGTGGGCGGATTTTGGGTCTCATAAGCGGATAGGGTGGCTGCAACCACCGTATCTATGTTTGGCAACGGTTCAACTGTTTGCGGCTGGAAGTACAGTGTATAAACCAGCACGAAGCCGATCAAACATGCAATGACTACAACCAACCCGCCGACGATCCACCACAAGGTCCGATTCGTGATTTCCATTGTGCTTCTCCTCTCAAAATCTTACCCAATGTGTTCAAAGTGTTAAGTGAACTATAGCATGATTTAGCGTAATTTTAGCTTACAAATTGCCCTTTTTGTTATTAGGGCGAATTATTCATACTGTCTGCTCCTATGTTTATTGCCTCAATGGCGGCGGTTCCTCCTTCTGCTAGACCGGAATATACTCCACAGGAGCCACATCCCTGCTGCACAAAGGACCAAAAATGTAATGATGATCACCCATGTTACTAGAGGCCATGGCCAGGTGGAGAAGTCCAAGCGGGGGATCAAAAACGCCAAAGCCACAATCAGCGCAGCGATAATTACTGCGAAAATGATCCGGTTTGCGATGATATCCATCTCGTTGATCGTCTCCCGGAGTTCGGGTACTTCAACAACCACGCCTAAATCGCCGCGTTCCAATTGATCCAATATACGGTTAGCATGCCGCGGAAATCCGGAAACCAAATCGTTCCAGTCCACGATCCGTTTTAGCAGCTCCGGACCCCACGTGCTTGGCATCAGATTTTGCCTGAATAGACGCCCTAGATATGGTTGGGAGGTTTCAAAGATATCAAATTCGGGGTCTAATCCCAATCCCACCCCCTGCATAACCGCGACGGTCTTACCCAGCAACCAGTAATCACTAGGCACCCGCAGCTGGTGGCGGTAGATGATCGGGTCCAAACCATCCAGCACTTCTTTTGCATCGATCTCGCTGATTGGTAAGCCATGATACTGGATCAACATGCGCTTCAACTCGCGCTGCAGTGCAATGCGATTAACACGGTAATCCACGATCCCCATGCGCATCAATTGATCGACGATGCCCTCGATATCAATCTGGATGACATTGACGAATAAACGCCCGATATTGTAGCGATCACTTGGTTCCAACCGCCCAACAATACCGTAATCCAAAACACCTAACACCCCACCCGGCATAATCAATAAGTTGCCGGGATGCGGATCAGCATGAAAAAATCCATCTTCTAACACTTCTTGGAGAATAAATTGGGCTGCATTCGTAGCAAGTTCGTGGCGATCGTAACCTGCGGCTTCCAGAGCGGAGATATCTGATATCTTGATCCCGTATATCCGTTCTAACACGATCACGCGTTTCGAAGTGTATTCCCAATGTACCTGAGGAACATAGATGAATTCCTCTTTGGCGAAATTTGCCCGGAAGTGGTCGGCGTTGCGTCCTTCACGGCGGAAATCCAGCTCCGCTTGTATGGAGGCAGCAAACTCCTCTGCCAACCCAACCGGGTCGTAGCGATCAGCCAAGCTGGTTGTAGATTGGACCAACTGCGCCAGGTCGTAGAGGATATCCAGGTCAAGTGCGATCACCTTATCAATACCTGGGCGCTGAATTTTTAGCACCACTTCGCGGCCATCAAATAAGACAGCTGCGTGGACCTGGGCGATGGAGGCCGAAGCGAGCGGAGTGGGGTCAACACTGGCAAACAGCTCGTGGATCGGTTTACCTAAGTCTGTCTCAATTACCTCCCTTGCTTCTTCCCATGGAGCCGGTGCTACCTGGTCCTGCAGATAAACTAATTCGTCAAGAAAATCAGGCGGCAGCAAGTCCGCCCGAGTTGACAATATCTGTCCCAACTTGACAAAGGTCGGACCCAGCTCCTCCATGGCCAGCCGGACGCGACGGGCTGTTGATAACTCTTCTTCCACCGAGGGCTGGCGGCGGAAGACCCGCCGCGGCAGATTGAGGCGCTCGCTGATACCCAGCTGGCGCAACACCGCTCCAAAACCATAGTCGGCTAGGATCTCTACGATTTGGCGGTAGCGTCGGAGATGTCTTGGACGTAAACGCATCATTCACCAGTGTATGTATAGCAAGCTCGCTTTACACGAGCAGGCTATGATTTTTATGTAGTCCCACCGCACTCGCTGCCTACAGTATACATCATCATTTGTGAGAATCGGTTGGCGGAAGTTGAGCCAACGTTCACTTTCTAGCGAACGTTCAGGCTATGGTTTTATTCGCCGTGCAACCCATTTATATGCCTCAATTACAAGAAAGACCACTGCACTAGCTGCCAAGCAAATTAACATTTCAAACTGGCTAAGCGGCTGCGTGGAGAAAATATCCTGGAAAAAAGGTATGTAAATGAGCGCCAGCTGTAATACGAAACTCAGCGAGACCGCGCCGACCATCAATAGGTTTGAAAAGACCCCGATGGTGAATAACGATTCACGGCTCGACCGTGTAGCTAAGGCATTGCCCATCTGGGATAAGACCAGTATTGTGAAGACCATCGTCTGCCAGGGGCTGTTGGGGTCAATCCGCCAGTAAATCCAGCCCACCACCAAAGAGACTATACCCATCAAGATGCCAATCCAGATGATCTGCGCTCCAATACCGCGGCTGAAGACACTTTCTTTGGGGTGAAACGGTTTGCGGGTCATGATCCCGCTTTCGCCTTTTTCCTCCGCTAACGCCAGCCCGGGCAAACCATCAGTAACCAGGTTAACCCATAAAATTTGCAGCGGCAGCAGGGGCAGCGGCATACCCACCAGCGGACCGATTAACATAAGGAACAGTTCGCCGGTATTGCTCGATAGCGTATACTTGATAAATTTACGGATGTTATCGTAGATAATCCGCCCTTGTTCAATTGCCGCCACAATTGTCGTGAAATTATCATCCAGCAAGATCATGTCAGCGGCTTCTTTCGACACATCCGTACCAGTAATGCCCATCGCGACGCCGATATCAGCCCTCTTCAACGCCGGCGCGTCATTGACTCCGTCCCCAGTCATCGAGACAATCTCACCCTGTCCTTGAAGCGCCTCGACGATATTCAATTTGTGCTCGGGGGCCACCCGTGCGTAAACCGAGACATCAGCCACGCGTTTGCTGAGATCCGCGGCAGACATTTCAGCCAGCTCCTGACCGGTGATGAAATTATCATTTTCGGTGATATCTAGGTCCTTGGCGATTTGCACTGCGGTCAGCGGGTGATCACCAGTGATCATAATCGGGTGAATGCCAGCACTTTTGGCGCGGTCAACAGATTGCTTGACTTCAGGGCGTGGCGGATCCATCATGGCAATCATGCCCACAAACACCGCTTCTCTCTCAAGAAGGTCGTCCTCTTGGGGTATGTTCGAGGTCTCGCAGATCCGGAACGCCACTCCAAGCACGCGCTGTCCTTGTTTAGCGAAGCGCTCATTCGCCCCCAGGATGCGCTGCTGCAGCTCATCATCCATCGGCACAATCTCGTTGTTCACCAAAACTCCAGAAGTCATTCCCAGCAGGCTGTCAACAGCTCCTTTCGAGAGCATTACATACGGGGCGTCCCTCCACGGAAGGTCAGATTCGCGCAGCTCGGTACTCACTTTGTGAACTGTCGTCATCCTTTTCCGTTCGGAGGTAAACGGCACTTCTGCGATACGCGGCCACTTGGCCTCCAACTCATCCTTGTCATAACCCAGCTGCAGAGCGGCTAATACCAAAGCGCCCTCGGTTGGATCGCCCAGCGCTCGCACATCGCCGCTCGGATCCTTTTCCAGCATCGCATCATTGCACAACGCACCAGCTCGGACGAGTACACTGAGCGCACTTAATGTTGGTTGGGTATCAGATGCATCCAACCGTGCCTGCAGCGAACTATCTTTACGCTCGACCAAGGTTGGCAGATCCTCGGTATTCCCGGCGACGTCCAGTATGGTAACTGTCATCCGGTTCTCCGTTAATGTTCCGGTCTTATCCGAGCAAATCACCGTGATAGATCCCAACGTCTCAACAGCCGGCAGGTTGCGGATGAGCGCATTGCGCTTCAGCAAGCGCTGCGCGCCCATTGCGAGAGTAATTGTGACTACTGCAGGCAGAGATTCAGGGATTGCAGCAACTGCCAAGCTGACTCCGGTGAGGAATATGACCTCAAACTCGCCACCGCGAATAAAACCCAAAACCACGACCACCGCGATAATCGCTAGTGCTACCCAGGCCAGGGTTTTACCTAACTGATCCAAACGGCGTTGCAATGGTGTCTGTTCGCCCTCTACTCCCTGGATCAGATCCGCTATATTGCCTAGCTCGGTTTGCATACCGGTTGCAGTCACAAGCCCCGTTCCCCGTCCGTACGTGACAATCGTCCCCATGAAGATCATATTGCGCTGGTCGCCAATTTGCAGATTCTCCCCTTCAATCGCTTTGTTTAGCTTGGATACCGGCTCAGACTCACCTGTCAGCGCTGCTTCCTGTGTTTTCAAACCGACTGCTTCTAGAACCCGGCAATCTGCAGGCACCAGGTTGCCAGCTTCGAGCAACACAATGTCTCCCGGTACTAAGTCAATCGAAGAAATTTCCTGAACCCGTCCATCTCTCCTGATGCGCACAGTGGGCACAGACATTTTCTTCAAAGCCGCCATTGCTTGTTCAGCGCGGTACTCCTGGACAAACCCCAATATCGCATTTAAGAGGACAATTGCCAGGATAACGACTGCCTCGACATACTCTCCAAGGATTCCGGAAACTACTGCGGCGATGATTAAAATGATCACCATAATTTCCTTGAATTGGTCAATAAGTATGCGCCATGGAGATTTTGTCCCGCGTACAACAAGCTCATTCGGACCGTATTTATCCCGCCGCCGATCAGCTTCTTCCGCACTTAACCCATTATTTATACTCGCGTCTAGTTTCGCGGCTGTTTCATCGGTCGTGAAACTGTACCATTCCATTAATTACTCCTTCTAAGATAAGCTCAAGCAGTCACCTTCTCAGCCGCTTAGACATTCCTAAACGCCTGTTCTAATTTTCATGCTCACTTTCGATTACGCTTCCTTAAATCAGCCACCAGCAAGATAACCGACCGTGGGCGCGCTAGATACTGGTCCCCCTGAACGACTGGAGCGGAATCCCAGGAACAGAAATCTTCTGGCGGGTCTAAATAGGTGTCGCTTATCCGACGCCAAACTCCTTCCCCGTTGGTCGGTATCATCGGCAACTCAAACGGCAGCGCCTCCCAATACGCATTCAAGATCACATAAAAAAGCTCTAAGCGCCCTCGTACGGATAAGGCAATGCTGTGCGAACTAAACCCAAGATCTGGTTTATTCAACGCCACCCCATGCCACTGAATCTGCGCCTGGCGGAGGAGCTGCGTTAGGCTAATTCCATGATCATACTTAAAGATATCAAGTGTTAGACGTAATCTTATCAGGCGTTTAACAAACCTGTGAATATCAGCGTGTTTCTCCAACAGGCTCCAATCAAACCACGAAGTCTCATTGTCCTGGCAATACGCGTTGTTGTTGCCAGCTTGTGTCCGGCGGACTTCATCCCCCATGAGCAGCATTGGAACTCCCAGTGCCATAAGGTTGATCGCCAGGAAGTTCTTGATTTGCCGTCGACGGACTTTTTCGACACGCTCATCCAGTGTTGGGCCTTCAATGCCATAATTCCAGCTCAAATTTTGGTTGTTGCCATCGTGATTATTTTCCCTATTTGCCAAGTTATCCTTGACATTGTACGAAACCAGATCATTTAACGTAAACCCATCGTGGCAGGTAACAAAATTGATGCTTTGTTCGGGCTCGCGTTCTTGATGCCCATACAGGTCAGGGCTGGCAACAATGCGCTCTGCAACCTGAGGGACTGTACCATCATCCCCGCGCAAGAAAGCCCTGATATCATCTCGGAACTGCCCATTCCATTCTTTCCAGCGGTAGCCGATAAATTTACCAACCTGGTAGAGTCCCGCTGCATCCCATGCTTCAGCAATTAATTTTGTGCCTGACAGTACTGGGTCGCTCTCGATCTCCCATAAGACCGGGGAGTTGGCAATTGGTTTGCCATCCACATCGCGCGCCAGGATCGATGCAAGGTCAAACCGGAAACCATCCACATGCATTTCCTCGACCCAGTAGTGCAGGCTGTCAAGGATCAACCGGCGCACAACAGAGTGGTTCGCTTTTAATGTATTCCCCGTCCCGCTGTAATTTGCATATTGGGCTTTACCCTCTTCCAGCAGATAGTAGACACTGTTCTCTAAGCCTTTAAAGCAAAACGTTGGTCCATCTTCTTCGCCTTCAGCAGTATGGTTGTAAACTACATCTAAGATCACTTCGATCCCGGCTTTGTGCAGCGCTTTCACCATGTCCCGGAATTCGTTCATCGCACCCAGGGGCTCCTTTATAGAACAGTACCCACAATGCGGAGCGAAAAACGAGATGGGGTTGTAGCCCCAATAATTGGTCAGCCCCTCCGGCGCCTCCTGTACGTCAAACTGAAATACCGGCAGCAGTTCAACCGCCGTGATGCCCAAATCCTGAAAATATGGGATTTTCTCGATTAATCCCTGATATGTCCCACGCAGCTCTGGTTCAATCCCAGAGTTTGGGTGCTTTGTGAAACCACCGATGTGCATCTCGTAAATTACAGTCTTGGAGAAAGGTCGCTTCAGCGGTTGATCACCTTCCCAATCGTAATTACTTGGGTCAGCAATTACACTTTTCATAGCTATGCCCAGGCTTGTTTTCCCCCGAGCAATTGCTAAGCGATCATAGTTGGGCGGTATAGCAACGGCACGTGCATAGGGGTCCAGAAGCAATTTTTTACCATCGAAGCGATGTCCGTGTTCAGGTGTGTATGGGCCCTGCACACGGTAGCCATATATTTGGCCGGGTTTCACGCCGGGCACAAATGCATGCCAGTAGTGAGCCGTCCGGTTTTTTGATGGATTGAAAGGGATAGTACGTGAAGGTCGTTCAGCATCCATCGAATCAAAAAAAAGCAGGTCAACTGCAGTACTGCTCTTACTGTAGATACTGAAGTTTACGCCTTTAGAAGATATTTCTGTTCCTAACGGAAAGCTTACACCACTTTCAATTGGGTGCGCGTTCTCCGGTTTGCTCATATTTCAAAATGGTCCTGAATGTAGCTAGTTGCCGTACTGACTGACAAAGGCTGGCTGGCATTTCCTGCACGGATGTAAAAATACTCCTGCCCCTTATGAACCATATATACCGGTTGGTTGGCAGGTTTGACTAAAATAAAACAAATCACTACTCCATCCAGCTTTGGAAATGTTATTTCGAGGTGCTGCCGGAATTCCACACCGATCATCTGGTTGAAAGCCATATTGAAAACGTTCTCAAAACCGTCAACATTATGCTTTTTCATGGATTTCAGATCTGGCTCCAACCCCAATATCTGGCCATCATCATCCACCCCAATCAGCAACGTGCCGCCGTTCGTATTCATGAAAGCACTGATATTTTTCATGACTGGCACGTATAAGTCTTTGTTAACTTTGTTTTGATAATAATCCCACAGCAAGCTTGATTTAAACTCGATCGTCTGGTTCTCACCCTGGGCAATTATTACCCCAACATCCTGAATGTCCAGCGGAGCTTCGAAAGGCTGCTGATCCTGGGACCGCTGGATAATATCATTGAGGGTGTCAGCATACGTACCAGGATTTGGGATATCCCTGATCACATTTGCCCGCTCGGCTGACCCAGCTCCTAAAACCAAAGAACCGTAATCCAATCTTTTCCCTAACCAACCTTGCTTAAGCTTCACCTGCTGGACAGAAGCTAAATCTGCCAGCTGCTGCTCTTCAAATAGAGCTCCACGCCGGAAGATGATTGCAAAATCTGTAACCACATAACTCGGCAGATACCACGCCATAAAGGATATTACGATGATCAAGACTTGCAGGATGGTCATCGCGATCGTGATCAGCAGATTGTAAGATAATCCACCAGCTAGCGTGCTTTGGTCATACGTATTCCGCATGCTGAAGATCAATGTCGCGAGAAACGGGAGCAGCGCGAAGGTAAATTCAATTATGACTAAGTATTTGATAAATATAAAGGGCGATTTTCGGATAATCATCTGGTTAGCATTCATCAGCAATCATGTACCTCAAAACAGTAAAAGTCGCCACCATCTTATTCGAACAGTTTCAAATGAGGGGGGTGATTTCTACTGGCAGTAGTTTGCTCAGCACTCGATTATACATGGTAAACCTTACAGTCTAAACAATCTCTTTCTTTTTCACCTTTCCTTGTAGTAAATGGCAAACCCTCAAAATCACTATCCCCGCAGCAAGCAGCGGGGCATTACGGAATTTTGCTCCTTCGGGTACAGGTTTGCTCGCATATTTCATCTGGGCTTCGCCCAGCGGAACCCTCGGTTCCGGCCATTCATCCCACCAGCAAGCTAGCGGGTATTCT
>Ga0209013_10000983_pt1 | contig 26278 bp, 17 predicted proteins | sample Cruoilmetagenom2_FD_187291 | JGI IMG/M metagenome (GOLD analysis project Ga0209013, IMG submission 187291) | Oil polluted marine microbial communities from Coal Oil Point, Santa Barbara, California, USA - Sample 2 (SPAdes) (version 2) | ecosystem: Environmental > Aquatic > Marine > Oil seeps ...
TCCTTGAGTTCCGCAAACTTTTTCGCATATAATCCTTCTTCGTATCGCTTCGGGGTCAACGTTTCCGCTGTTTCCTCCCGGGCATTTCCCACCTTGCCTTTCTAGCAGGGAAAGCAATGCGGGCTAGGGATAAATCCCGCACCCGGCTCTTAAATAAAGACAAAGAAATTGACAATATCCCCTGAATAGGTAAAAATAGGGTAACCCGCATCTGTCACCTGGCGTCGTCGCGAAATGCCGAAGATGCTTATGGATACAAGGCACGCGACGCGAGGGCGGGGTAGAACCGTTCACACCAGATAAGGAGAACAGGCATGAAAAACAGAAAAGTGCTTTACCGCACTTTGATCATCCTTTCGGTCAGCGCTGTGCTCTTCTGGTCCGCTGCGCAGGCCGCAGAGAAGAAAAACCCCAACACACGAGGTAAAAGCGAAACCGTGCTGGAAATAAAAATAGAGGAGGGACGTTTATTTCTCAAGGCGGAAAATATGCCGCTCCAGAAAATATTTGCCACCCTCGGCGCCAAATATAATATTGAAATCATTAATGGCGCGCTGATTCCCGCCACGCCGCAAACCATGACCCTTGAGAATATCAGCGAGAAAGACGGCATTATGCAGTTAGTCAGGAAAGCGAGAGATCTGAACCACATGGTGACCATGCGGAAAAAACCGGCAGAGAATCAATCGGTATTCGCCAAAATCGGATTTTTCCCTATCGAGGGCGGGACCGGTGAAAACGCTGACGGCACGGCCGGATCCTTTGTTGTGGAAGATTATTCCACCGGCGCCTTCGACGAGGGGCCCCACTATATTCCGCCGGATGAAGAGCCCCAGTACATTCCACCGGAGGGTGAACCCCAGTACATTCCGCCCGATGAACCGCCACAGTATATCCCGCCAGACGAGCCGCCGAAGTATATTCCGCCGCCCGACGGGAAAGAAATGCAGCCGGATAATCCGGACGAAGGAACGGCGCCGGACGATTCAGAGGGGAGATAATTCCCCGGGCGGACCGTGAACCCGCAGATCTCACCACCCTCTTCTACTCCGGTGTGTTCCTGCAGGAAGGGATTAGTGTGGCAGAGACACTGAAAATATGCTAGATTTTACGGGTGATCTTCGAGAGGTTGTCACCCGGAATGAACGGTGATCGAGGGGAAAAACAGCCATGAAAGTTTCGGAGCCTGAAGGGGCAAACCATAAAAAAGAAAGGGGAAATTCCCCCGGGGGTACAAAGCTGAAAAACGGGGAACGACCCGTCGACTTTATTCGGAATATAATCAACGAGGACGCGAGAAACAACAAGCATGAAGGCCGGGTCCATACGCGGTTTCCCCCCGAACCGAACGGCTACCTCCATATCGGTCACGCCAAATCCATCTGCCTGAACTTCGGCATCGCTGCTGACTACAAGGGGCTTTGCAATCTGCGTTTTGACGACACCAACCCGAGCAGGGAGGAAATCGAGTATGTGGATTCCATCAAGAGGGATGTCCGGTGGCTCGGATTTGACTGGGATGACCGGGAATATTACGCATCCGATTACTTTGAACAGCTCTATCAGTATGCCGTGGAGCTCATCAAAATCGGTAAAGCCTATGTTTGCGATTTGAGTACCGATGAAATCCGCGCGTACCGCGGGACCCTGACGGCACCGGGAAAAGAGAGCCCCTTCCGGAACCGGCCGGTGGAAGAAAGCATGTCCCTCTTCGAGCGGATGCGTGCCGGGGAATTCGAGGATGGCTCCCGCGTGCTCCGGGCAAAGATCAACATGGCATCCGGAAATCTGAATATGCGGGACCCGGTCATTTACCGTATTTTACGGGTGGACCATCACAGGACAGGCAATAAGTGGTGCATTTATCCCATGTACGATTTCACCCATTGCCTTTCGGATTCCATCGAAGGCATCACCCATTCGATTTGCACCCTTGAATTCGAAGATCACCGTCCACTTTACGACTGGTTTCTTGATGCGCTGGGCGTGTTTCATCCCCAGCAGATCGAGTTCGCCCGCCTTAATCTCACCTACACTGTGATGAGCAAGCGGAAACTGCTTACCCTGGTCCGGGAAGGACATGTGAGCGGATGGGATGATCCGCGCATGCCGACCATATCCGGCCTGCGAAGGCGAGGTTATACGCCGGAGTCGATCCGAATTTTCTGCGACCGCATCGGTGTTGCAAAAAGGGACAGCACCGTGGATATCGCATTGCTCGAACATACCCTGCGTGAAGATTTGAATCTGCGGGCGCCCCGTGTAATGGCTGTTTTACGTCCCCTGAAGGTGATCATCGACAACTATCCGGACGGAGAGGTCGAAGAGCTGGAAGCCATCAACAATCCGGAAGACCCCGAAATGGGGACGCGGAAAATTCCATTTTCCCGGACCATCTATATCGAGCGCGGAGATTTCCAGGAGGACCCGCCCAGGAAATTCTTCCGCCTGGCCCCGGGCCGGGAAGTGCGGTTGAAACATGCCTATTTCATCAAATGCGAGCGGGTGGTGAAGGATGAAAAAACCGGGGAGATCGTGGCACTGCACTGCACCTATGACCCGGCGACACGGAGCGGCGGCGCTCAGGACGGCCGGAGGGTCAAGGGAACCCTGCACTGGGTGTCTGCGGCGCACGCACTGGATGCGGAAATACGCCTGTACGGCCACCTTTTCACCAGGGAAGATCCCGAGGATGTGGAGGAAGGCCAGGATTTCAAGTCCGGCCTGAATCCCGGTTCGCTGGAGGTTCTTAAATCGTGCAGGGTTGAACCCGGTCTGGCCGGCGCGGCACCGGGAAGCCGCTGCCAGTTTTTCAGGCATGGCTATTTCTGCGTCGATTCCCGCGATTCCAGCAAGGATGCGCTGGTATTTAACCGGACTGTGTCCTTACGCGATACCTGGGCCAAGATCGAAAAATCATTGAAAAAAGAGGGACCCTCCGGGAAGAAGGCCTCCGGATAGCCCTCTGGCCCGAACAGACAGGTGTGTATTGTGAACAGTGTGGCGACCATTCAGGAAATCATTGAATACCGGGAGCTTGTTAAAAACATGGTTTCCCGGGACCTGAAGATCAAGTACAAGGATTCGATCCTGGGCTATTTCTGGTCCCTGGTGAATCCGCTTCTCATGTTCGGGATCTATACGGTCGCTTTTCATTATATTCTGAAAATTCAGATCGAGGATTTTCCTCTCTTTTTCATCATCGGATTTCTCCCGTGGAGCTTTGTGAACATTTCCCTGATGACCGCGGTCTCTTCCATTGTGGATAACGGAAATCTCGTCAATAAAGTCTACTTTCCCACGGAAATCATCCCGTTATCCATCGTGTTATCCAGCTTTGTCCAGTTTCTTCTGACCTTCGTGGTCCTTTTCCCGGTCCTTTTTTTTCTGGACAGAAGCTTTAATCTGCCGGCCATCCTGACGGCCCTTCCCCTGTTAATATTTCTGCAGGTTCTTTTCGTTCTGGGATTGGCCCTGTTTTTTTCAGCGGTTCATGTTTTCTTCAGGGATACAAAGCACTTTTTAGAAATATTCCTGACGGTCTGGTTTTTTCTGTCACCCATTATCTACACACTGGAACTGGTTCCCGAGCGTGTGCGCGGTTATTTCATGCTTAACCCGATGGCCCTCTTCCTCACTGCCTACCGCGACATTCTCATGAGGGCCCAATTTCCGGATCCCCTGGCGTTTCTGGAAATCGTGGCATTTGCCGTCACGTCGGTCCTGATCGGCTGGGGAACCTTCAGCTTTTTTAAAGCTAAATTTTCTGAAACCGTATAAACATGACGACGATCGAGGTTCAAAACCTTTCTAAAAAGTTTCTGATTCAGCACCAAAAAACGATCGAGTTGAAGGAAAAACTCGTGGGCCTTGTCAAAGGCCAGCGTTTTACCCATGAGGAATTCTGGGCTCTCAAGGACGTTTCCATCCATGTGAATAAAGGAGAAACGGTGGGACTCATCGGCGAGAACGGCTCGGGTAAAAGCACGCTGCTCAAAGTCATTGCCAGAATCCTCAAACCCAACGCGGGCCATGTACGGGCAACCGGGCGCGTGGCGGCCCTGCTGGAACTGGGCGCGGGGTTCAACCCGAACCTCACGGGCCGGGAAAATATCTATCTCAACAGTTCCCTCCTGGGTTTCAAAAAAAAGGAAATCCAGAAAAAGGTGAAGAGTATCATCAGCTTTTCAGAACTGGAGCGTTTCATCGATACCCCGATCAAGGTATACTCCTCCGGTATGTATGTGAGGCTGGGGTTTTCCATAGCCATCCATGTCGATCCCGATATCCTGCTGATCGATGAAATCCTGGCTGTGGGAGATGAGTCTTTCCAGAAAAAATGCCTGACCAAAATTAACCAGTTCAGGGAACAGGGGAAAACCATCCTCTATGTCAGCCATGCCCTGGATTCGGTGCGCGCCCTCTGTGATCGTGTCTACCTGCTTCACGGGGGCCGGATCCGGACCATGGGAAGTCCCGATGATGCAATCCGCGAGTATCGCAAATCTCTGGGTATTCCGGAAGAGGATGATATAGCCCCGGTACGGGAAACAGGGATGGAAACAGGGAAAGCAAGCCGTGCCCCGGCCGGACCCGAACCTTCCCTCCTGCCGGAAGAGGCCGCCACAGGTGAAATCAGCGAGGAGGAGGCAAAGAAGAGGACGGAAGCGGTTGCGCCTTCCCGGTGGGGGAACGGGGATGTCACGATAACGGACGTGATCTTCATGAAAAAATCAGGGGAGGAAACCGGGTTTTTCCATACGGGAGAACGGTTTATCGCGCGTATCCGGTACCGGTGCAAGAAACCGGTCACCCATCCCGTATTCGGGGTCGCCATATATACTTCGGACGGCCTCCGTCTGAACGGACCCAATACGAAGCTCGACAAGGTCAGAATTAAAAAGTTGAAGCAGGAGGGATATCTTGACTATATCGTGGAGGATTTTCCCCTTCTAACCGGAGATTACCTCTTCACCGTAGCCGTTTACAACGAAGATATGGCTTCCCCCTATGATCACCTGGAGAAATATTTCAATTTTAAAGTCGTCTCGGACAAAATTCACCAGCAGCAGGGGGTCGTGAATATCCCCTGCAGATGGTCTGTGCGTTAACATATGCTGCATATCCCTTTTGACCAGTACCAGCGCTACAAGATCGTGCGGGATGCCATTGTCTCCTGCTGCGGCGGAGAGGGGAAAGGGTATTCCCTTCTCGAAGTGGGAGGATACCCCGGTGTTATCCGGGATTTTCTCCCGGAAGTGAAAGTCCTTCTGCTGGACCGGGTCCGGCAGCCACTGCAGGACTATATTATCGGGGACGGCTCCCTCCTCCCCCTGAAAGACCGCTCCTGCGATTTCGTCATTTCCGTCGATGTCCTGGAGCACATTCCCCCGGAAAAAAGGGAAGCATTCATTCGGGAACTGGTCAGGGTGGGAAGGAAAATGGTCTGCCTTGTTTTTCCCTGTTATTCAAAGGAGGCGGTCCGGGCCGAAAAGGAGCTTGAATCGTATTTCCGTAAAAAATTCGGTCTTGAGAGCGAGTTTCTCACAGAACACCGGCAATACGGGCTCCCAAAGTTCGAAGAAGTGAATCGCATTGCAAAAAAAATGAATCTCCCCTATCTGGCCTATCCAAGTTCCCATGTATTCCGCTGGTTCATGATGATGGCAGCGACCTATACCCTGGACTATTTCTACCCGGACTCGGAAAAGCTGAGCCAGGGTCTGCATCTGGCTTATAACACCTGCTTTTATCCCCGGGACAACCGGGAACCGTCTTACCGGAAACTGGTTCTTCTCTTCCCTGAAGATCCGGCATATATGAAGAAGGTGAAGGGAGCCTTCGAAAAAAAATATCTCCCGTCCGGGAACACCCCGGAGAAACCGGATCTCATGAAAATGTTTTCTCCCCTTCTCGCCTATCTCGAAGACAGGCAAAAACAGGAGGGAATGAGGAAAATACCCTTCGGCCCGTTTCAGGTCCTCAAAGATACGCTTCAGGAGAACAGGGAGGCCCTGGCCGCGGCAAGAGAGGCCGAGGCGGATCTCAGAGGGGAGTTCGAAAAGGTTGCCGCCTGGGCAAAGGAGATGGAAAGTTCCTTGAAAAATAAAACCGCGGAAGCGGAAAATCTGGCCGGGGAAACCAAAACCCTGAGAGACGATAAAAACAGACTGGAAAAGGAGGCGGGGAACCTCCGGGGCCAGATGGAAGGCAAGCAGAAGCAATGGGACAAATGGCGTGAAACGCGGAAGTCAGATCTCACATACACCCGATGGCTGGAGAACATTATCGACGGGAAAGGGTCTGAAGAGGATCTTCTCACGCTGAATGCACAGAACATCCTGAGGCCCGAGCAAATGGCCCGGCTGGACTATGAATATCATCGGAAAGGACGGAGAAAAACTTTTCTCTTCTGGGGGGAAGTCGTCTCGAGAAAGAGAGGATATTTTTCAAAATCCATCGAAGGGTTTCTCCTCCGGGATGCGGTCGTCTTTAAATCGAATACATACTGGCAGATGGAACCGGCGCTCCAATTCATCCAGACCTATTTCCCGAATTGCCGCATCACGGTTTTCAGCCACCACAGCGATCTGGACGAACTGCTAAAAAGAAAAGACCTGGAGCTGATCACGTACACGACAAGGAAGGACGGTTTGAATAAGCTGCGGGCCATCCGGAAGATGCGCTTCGACCTGGCTGCCGTCATAACCGGGGGAGAGAAAATTTTCAGGAATTTACAATTCTCGGCCTTTTTCAGCAGGGCCAGATATGTGTTGATTTTTTCCCGCAGAGGAAACGTATTCTGGTGGAACTGGTCCCACAGGATGGAATTTTACAGAGAATGCAAACTATGGTACGCCGAAAAAATCGGGCTCAGGCAGGAACTGAACATTTCCGAACTGATCATCTCCACCTTCATCTGGTTTTTCATGACCGTCTATCTCTCTATTCGTACGATTCCCTATCTCTTCAAAAAGTACCTCGGCCGGAACATGAAACCGGAAGGAAAAAGGAGAGAACGTGAGCGATGAGCCCCGGTCCGGGAAAATCCCCATGAGCAAGCTGGTGGTATATTTTTGCACACTGCCCTTAACGGTTCTCCTCTGGTTTCTCTTTCTCTGCACCAACATCCTTTCCTATGTTCTGGGAAGAGGTCTTCGCAGGGAAAGGGGTCTTCGAAGAAAAGGGGCGCAAAGCCCTTCCGACGCTTCCCCTCTCCGGGATCCTTTTGTCAGCGTCATTATCCCCAATTATAACGGCAGGGAACTTCTTGAAAAATCCCTCCCCCCCCTGATCCAGGCTCTGGAAAATCATCCCCATGAAATCATTGTGGTGGATAACGGCAGCCGTGACGACAGCGCCCTGTTTCTAAGAAGCACTTTTCCCCATGTCATTGTGGAGGAATGCCGGAAGAATCTCGGTTTCGGCGGGGGGTGCAACCGGGGTGCGAAAAAAGCCCGGGGAGATATTCTCCTCTTTCTGAACAATGACATGGTGGCAGACAAAGATTTTCTCCCGCCCCTTCTGAAGCCTTTCTCAGACCCGGCTGTTTTTGCGGTGACCTCCCAGATCTTTTTATGGGATACACAGGAAAAGCGGGTTGAAACCGGAAAGACCCGCAGTGAATTCCTCTTCGGAGCCCTCTGGGTAAAACATGATTCGCAGGGGACGGACCGGCCTTCCGCTGTCTTTTATGCGGGCGGGGGCTCTTCCGCATTCGACAGAGGGAAATTTCTCGAACTGGGGGGATTCGATCCACTATATTCCCCTTTCTACGGGGAAGATACAGACCTGTCCTACCAGGCATGGAAGAGAGGGTGGAAGGTACTGTATGCGCCGGAAAGTATCGTCTATCACAAGCACCGGGGGACGGTGAGCCGGTATTACAGCCAGGCGCAGGTGGACCGGGCCATGCGGAAGAATCTTCTTCTCCTCCTGTGGGCCAACCTGACGGATCCTGATATGCTCCTCCGGCACTGTCTGTACCTCCCCTGTCATTTAGCCAACCATCGCGCCTATGTCAAGCCGGAATACAGAATTTCCCCCGGAATTTTTTTCTCCGCCCTGAAGCAGCTTCCCGCAGTCCTTGTCCGCCGTGTGAGGACCGGGCCCGGGAGGCGCTTCACCGACCGGCATATTTTCAGGGCCCTGGACCATCCCGTTTTTTTGAGAGATCACACCGTCCCCCGCAGAGGGAAAAAACCCGGAGAGGGATTAAACATTCTCATGGTTTCACCCTATGCGGTCTATCCCCTGAACCATGGGGGAGCGGTGAGGATGTACAACATGATCAAATGCCTTTCAGATCTGCACAATATTTTTCTGCTTGGTTATGTGGATCTGCCGGACCAGCTCGACGGGCTGCGGGAGCTCGAAAAATATTGCCGTCTCGTAAAATTCAGGGTGAGATCCTCTCCCTTTCAGAATCAGGACCCTTTTAACACGTATCCTCCCATGGCTTTCCATTTTCTGTCGAGAGACATGAAACGCGAAATTCTGGACAGTATCCTTCAATATGACATCGATATTTTGCAACTCGAATATACGCAGATGGCTTTTCTTGATATAGAAACAGGAACGGTTCCCACCATCCTGGTGGAACATGATCTGAGCTTCCGTTCTCTATGGAGAAAAAAGAGGCGTAAAATGGCATCCATCCTGCTGGAGGAAAAGGAGGCCTACCGGTTCAGTAACTGGCTGAAACTGGTCTACGGCGAACTCCACCACTGCCGCAGGGCAGACCAGGTGCATACCATGTCCGAGGTGGATCAACGGTATCTCCAGAGCATGCTCCCCGACCGGGCGGAAAAAATTAAAGCGGTTCCCAACGGCGTGGATGCGGAATACTATAACATGGAAGAAAGAACATCCGGGGAGAACACCCTTGTTTTCGTGGGAAATTTCCGCCATACACCCAATATTGAAGGCATCCTCTTCTTTCTGGAAAACATCTGGTCCCTCATCAAGCAGGAAATAAAAGATGTGAAACTGTATATTATCGGGCAGAAACCACCCGATGACATCCGTGCCATGGAAAACGGGGGAGACATCGTAGTCACCGGTTTTGTCGAAGACCTGAGAACTTATTACAACATGGGAACCGTCTTTGTCGCCCCCATATGGGCCGGTTCCGGCACGAGGCTGAAAATTCTCGAGGCCATGGCTGCCGGCCTTCCCGTGGTGACCACCACTGTAGGGGCGGAAGGGATCGCCTGTACGGACAGCCGGGAAATCCTGCTTGCGGACACACCGGAAGCGTTCGCGGCCAGAACCTGCGAATTGTTGAAAAACAGGCAGCAACGGAATGACATTGCGATGCGCGCAAGAAAACTGGTGGAAGAGACCTATGACTGGCGTATAATAATTAAAAAACTTGATGCCTATTATCACCTGGCCTTGAAAGAAAAACAGGCGGAAGGGAGTGCAGACTAAACCATGAAAATTTCAGTCGTTATGCCGGTCTTCAACGAAATACAGACCCTCGAGGAAATCCTGGAAAAGGTCAGGGCCGTAGACCTTGACAAGGAAATTATCATCGTGGATGATTGCTCTACGGACGGAACCAGGGAATTACTGCAGAAAATGACGCTCAGGGACAATGAAAGGGTATTTTTCCATGAAAAGAACATGGGGAAAGGGGCAGCGCTCCGCACCGGGTTTCAACAGGTCGGGGGAGATTATGTCATGATCCAGGATGCCGACCTCGAGTACGATCCCCAGGACTATCATCGCATGCTGAAACCGGTTCAGGAGGGCAAGGCAAGGGTCGTATACGGGTCCCGCTTCATCGGGGAAAGACGCAATCTCTTTCTCCATCACTGGGTTGGCAACCGCTTCCTCACCCTGATGGCGAACCTCCTCTTCAACACCACCCTCAGCGACATGGAAACCTGCTATAAGCTGATCGATGCGAAGATCATCAAAGCGATGAAGATCAAATCGAACAAATTCGAAGTGGAACCTGAGATGACCGCTAAAATTCTCAAACAGAAAATTAGAATCTATGAAGTCCCTATTTCCTATTATGGCCGGGAATATACAGAAGGAAAGAAAATCACCTGGCGTGACGGCATCTCGGCTGTTCTGGCGCTCCTGAAATATAGAATTATGGATTAACAGCGACGGAACCAAGAAGTGATGAAAGTTTTGATACTGGGGCTGAGCCCCCTCCCCGTAGAAAACAGGACAAGGATGTACGCCCCCGGCATGCGTTCCTTCCAGTTCGCCCGTCCCCTTGCAGAGGAAGGGCACGATGTGTCCCTGGTCTGCTGCCGCTACGGCGAAGCCTATACCCCGGACGACCCCGAGGTCATCCAGGGGGAAACCATGGGAGTGCCGTACTTTCTGCTCCATGAGACGCTGTTCATGCAAAAAGGCTGGCTTGAGGATTTCTACGAAAGGACAGCGCCGGATTGTCTTGCAGGCATCACCACCGTTCTGGCGGAACGGGCACTGAAGCTGGGAAGCGAGCGTCCGCTCTGGGCCGATCTCTTCGGGCATTTTCTGGCAGAGGGACAGGCAAAAGCCGCATGCTACGGGGATAACACCCTGCTTCGCAATTACTACATGAGCCAGATCCGGGTCCTGGACCGGTCCGATGCTTTCTCTGTGGTCTCCGCCCCCCAGGGTATGGCCCTTGTGGGGGAACTCGGATTGCGGGGCCGGCTGAACAGTGAGACAAGCGGATTCCCGTTTTATTCTGTCATCCCCATTGCCTTCAACGAATGCCCCCTCCCCACCGGGCCTCCCGCTTTCAGGGGGAAAGACGTGCCGGAAGATGCTTTTGTTATCCTCTGGAGCGGCGGCTACAATACCTGGACCGACGCGGCATTTCTTTTCCGTGTCCTGGAACAGGTGATGGCTGCGGATCCTTCCGTGGTATTCCTCTCTACCGGAGGTCAGATGCAGAATCAGGACGAGAAGACCTATCCCATGTTTCAAAAGCTCGTGGAGGGATCACCTTTCAAGGCACGCTACCACCTTAAAGGCTGGCTCCCGCTGGAGGAAGCCACCGGCTACTACAACGAGGCTGACGTGGGTATCAACGTGGACAGGGATATTTATGAAGTGCGGCTGGGCAGTAAGAATCGCATTCTGGACTGGATGCGCGCGGGCCTCCCGGCTGTCACCACAGGGCTTACCGAGCTGGGGGAAACGCTGGGCCGGGAAAATCTGTGCTATCTTTATCATCCCGGAGATGAAGAAGGGCTGGTTTCCCTGCTGCTGCGTCTCAGTACTGAGAGGGATACGCTGCAGGGTCTCAGGGAGACGATCATTACCTTTGGGAAAGATTGTTTCAGCGCCGCAAGGACGACCGAATCCTTCAGAGAATGGGTCAAAAACCCTGTGAGAGCCCCTGACGCCCGGACAGCCCCGTCATTCGAGAAAAACCTTGCGGAGGAACTGGAAAAAGCCGTTGAGGAGTGCGCGGTCAGACAGAAACATATCGACAATTTACTGGCCATGGGCCGCGACAAAGATGGACGCATCGCAGAGCAGGATGATCTGATCGAAAAACAGCAGGCCTTCATTGATAAAATTCAGAATTCATTTCCGTACAGGGGATACGCTTTTTTCAAGCGCATTGCGGGAGGGGGGAAATGAAGGTCCGCGACATCTGTCTCATCCCGGATATGCAGAGCTCGGACAACACAACGCCGGCCGGTGAGATAACCGCAGGCAGGAGAATCGACCAGTCTTTCCGCTGCAGTGTCGATGATTTCTGCAGAGTGGATCTCCTGGTGGGCACCATGAACCGTACGAACCGCAGTGAATTGCTCCTCACCCTGTGGGAAGAGACGGACGAGCACAGGACGCCCCTCAGGCAGGGACAGTTCAGCACGGAGAATTTCCGGGATAACACCTGGCATACATTCACTTTTGCACCGGTTTCGCAGAGCCGGGGAAAGCGGTTTTCCCTGACCCTGTCATCCCCCGGCGGGAGAAAAGGTGATGCCGTCACCGTCTGGAGGGATGAAAAGGCAAAGATTCCGGGAGGCAGCCTGAGATTAAGCGGCATCCGGTATGACGGCGGGCTCTCCTTCAGGACCTTTGGCGTTAAAAATAAAAAGATATATCAAAACTGCCTCGACCACATGGAGGATGTCCGCCTGAAGAGGACGGACCCGTGCGCGCTTCCGCTTCAATTCTATCTGGAGGTGACCACGCGCTGCAATCTGGACTGCATCATCTGCCGTCCCAAGGTGGTGGAGGAAGTATTTGAAAAGAAAGCCATGGGAAAAGGAGATTTCCCCTATGACGGGCTGCATGCGCTGTCCCCCATGCTCGAGACGGTCCTTGCCGCAAATATGTTCGGCTGGGGAGAACCCTTCTGTCATCCGGATTTTCTCCGCTTTCTCGCATTCATCAGGAAACACAGTGAAGACTGCATGATCACCTTCAACACCAACGGTATGCTGCTGGATCAGGAAAAAGCCGAATCACTCCTGGACCTGAAGGTCGACCGGGTCTGTTTTTCCGCGGACAGCCACAGGAAAGACATTTTTGAAAAAATCCGGAGACGGGCGGATTTTGACCGGTTCCGGGAGAATGTCACTTTTCTGGCAAAGCTAAAGGAGAAGCGGGACAGGCATCTGCCGCTCATCGCCATGGAGCTGGTCCTGATGCAGGAAAATGTAAAGGAGCTCTCGGATTTTGTCCGCTTTGCCGGAGAACTGGGGGTGCAGGACATTTTTCTGGAAAATCTCCATGGCGAGTATCCGGATCTGGAAGTCATCGACTATCCCTCCTGGACCGGTGAATTTGAAAAAGCGATGAACACGGCAATGCAAAGGGGGATCACTCTTTCCGGGCCTGCTGCAGAGAGGCTGACCCGGACGCAGGCATCGAGAGGCAACCGTGCCGACCGGACAGATGCATCCCTGCCCCATTGTTTCGAACCATGGCAAACCGTATTTATCGAACACAGCGGGAACGTGATTCCCTGCTGCTATCAGCAAACAGAGAGAAAGCTGGGCAATGTGCTGGAAAAAGATATCCTCCGTATCTGGAAAGGGGAAAATTACCAGCGGTTGCGGAGGGGGGTCATCGAAGCACCCTTCTATCCGGGTTGCGGAGATTGCATCGCGTCTCGTAAAGTCCCTTCTCCTATCATGCCTTTTCAGGAGGATATCTTCTTCATGAGGGATGTCTCGACCTCTTCAGTAAAAGTCCCGCCGGACCCCTCGCTGTTCGAACAGGCGAGATCCATGGTAAAGGCGAAACTGGAGAAGAGGGCCCATAATAGATCAGAGGAAAGATGAGCCATATTTTAATGCTGTCGCCGGAACGGCTGGGAGAAAAGATGGCGGGCATCGGCATCCGCTTCTGGGAACTGGCAAAAGTCCTGGCAAACCGGCATCAGGTGACCCTGGCCTGCCCTGCTCCCGCACCGGACCGGGCCGGACCGGACAGTATCAAAATTGTAGAATACCGCGACAATATATTTACGCCTTTCCTTGAAGGGCAGGATGTCGTTTTCCTCCAGGGACATCTCTCGAACGATTATTTCCGGCAAAGTACCGGCATTCCGACAGTCGTCGATCTCTACGACCCCTTTCTCGTGGAAAATCTCGCTTATTCCCTGACCAAAGGAGACGACATATTCAAATATGATCATCGCACCCTGCTGAAACAGCTCCGGCTGGGAGATTTCTTCTTATGCGCCCACGAAAACCAGCGGCTCTTTTATCTGGGCATGCTGGCTGCGGCAGGAAGAATGAATCCGGTTTTTTACCGGGAGGATCCGGCTTTTTCAAACCTGATCGCCATGCTCCCCTACGGCGTGCCCTCCAGGGAACCGGTCCATAAAAAATCCGTGCTACGGGGCACGGTTGAAGGGATTGGCCCGGACGACAGGATCATTTTTTTCGGGGGTATCTATGACTGGTACGATCCACTGCTTCTTCTGGAAGCACTGAGGATTGTCGAAAAAAAAGAACAAAAAATCAGGGTCATTTTTATTGCCAATCCCAATCTCGACGCCACACCGCAGGATCTCTACCACCGGGTCATGGAACGATGCCGGTCGGAAGGATGGATTGGCAGGACAGTTTTTTTCCTGGATTGGATTCCTTATGAGATACGGGATTCCTTTTATATGGAGTCGGATCTGGCGGTATGCACCCACAAAAAAGGCATGGAAACCGATCTTTCCTACCGAACCCGTCTGCTCGATTTTCTCTGGGCCGGGATACCGCTGATTGTCTCCAGGGAAGGCGCCGCACCGGAGCGCCTGGTGCAGGAAGAGGCGGCCCTCGGTGTGAACACGGGAGATCCGGAAGGGCTGGCTGCCATGATTTTAAAATTACTCCATGAAAGGGATTATGCCGCAAACCTTGGAAATAGAGGGCAGGCTTTCGTCCGTGCTCGTTATACATGGGAAAGGGTGGCGGGCCCGCTCCTATCCTTCTGCGACAACCCCCGCAAAGCCCCGGACCTTGCGTCCGGATTCCTGGCGGAAGAAAGTGGAGCATGGAAGAAACGGTTAAAGAACCGTTTCAACAGGCTGAAGAAAGGCGCAAAATGACCGGACATTCAGATTTACCGGGCGCTTCCGTGATCGTCCTCAACCATAACGGCCGGGAGTTTCTCTCCGATTGCCTGGAATCTCTCCGGCAGACCGACTACCCCGGTGACATGGAACTGATCCTTGTAGACAACGGGTCGGTGGACGGCTCGCAGGCTTTTGTGGAAAAACAGTTCCCGGGGGTCAAGCTGATCTGTCTGGAAACCAACAGGGGATTCGCGGCAGGGAATAATGCGGGCTGCGCAGAAGCCGCCCATGAGATAGTCGCATTTGTAAACAGCGATGTCCGTGTTGATCCCGGATGGCTGAAAGCACTGGCGGCGCCGCTGGCCGAAAACAGCGCGGGATGCACGGCGGGAAAAATACTGAACTGGGATGGGACCAGGCTCGATTTTGGACGGGGTATCGTTACTTTTGACGGTCACGCGTTCCAGCTTGACGCGGGAAAGCCGGTAAAGGATGACAGATACCATGAGGAAGAAGACATCTTCTTTGCATGCGGCGGATGCATGGCCGTGCGCAAGGAGTTGTTCGTGAAGAGCGGCGGTTTTGACCAGGACTATTTCGCCTACTTTGAGGACGTGGATTTCGGATGGAGGCTATGGGTGCTGGGCGAAACGGTTCGATTCATTCCTGCCTCCAGGATTTTTCATCATGGCTCCGGCACGTCTTCTAAAATGGATCCCTTTGACCGGGGATTCCTCTTTGAAAAAAATGCGTTCATGACCGTCCTGAAAAATCTGGGAGAAGAGGCCCTGCAGGCGTTTCTCCCGTCTATTCTGATGACCCTTCTGCATCGCACCTATGCCCTGACCGGAAAGCTGGCCGACCGCCAGGGTCTTCTGAGCGAATATCCCTATCTCAGGGGGAAAGAAAATGTGATCCCCGGCGGCCCGAAGGGATTGAAAAAATTCTTCGCCGCTTTTCTTCGGGAAAAGAAAAAAGGAGCCCGCCTCACACTGACCCATCCCCATAGTATTAGCCAGTTGCGTGCCCTGGATTATATCTTCAACCACCTGGATGACATTCTCGAGAAGCGGGAGAAGGTGCAGGCCGCCAGGAAACGTCCGGATAAAGACATTTTCAAGCGTTTTCACTTTCACCTGGTCCCCACCTATCCCGGGGATGAGGCTCTGTTCCGGAGCGAATTCTTTAAAAAACTACTAAAACCGGATGGGCTCGTGGAAAAAAATCTGAAAGAGATCAAGTCATGAACTCCCCGGACCTGAGCGTCATCATTCCGACATGCGACAGGAAAGACATGCTCCGGAAAGCCATTCTGGCCCTGTACAATCAGGAAGCACCGCCGGAGCATTTCGAGATCGTCGTGATCGATGACGGCAAGGTCAAGGATGCCCATGAAGTCATCCAGGCCATTCAAAAAGAAAAAGGCGTCCGGAACCTGTCCTGCTATCCGGGCCGGACCATGGGCCCGGCCGCTGCGCGGAACGACGGGGTGCGGCATGCATCGGGGAAGATCATTCTTTTCATCGGAGACGACATCCTCGCCCATTCCCGCCTCCTGTCGGAACACATGAACGCCCACAGGGAACGGGACATCCCCAATCTCGCCGTGCTGGGGCCGGCTTACTGGCCGCCGGGAGATCAGCGCTCGCGGTTCCTCGCCTTTCTCATGGCCGGCGACCAGTTCGGTTACTCTTTTATCCAGGATCCTTCGAATGTGCCCTACAATTTTTTCTATACCTCGAACATCTCTATTCACAGGGATTTCATGCTGGAAAACGGGGGGTTTGACGAGGATTTCCCGACTCCGGCCTGGGAGGACATCGAGCTGGGTTACCGTCTGAAGCAGAAGGGCCTTGAATTCATTTACCGGGAAAACGCGGTGGCATACCATCACCATAAGACCGACCTTGCCGCATTCTGCAAGAGAAGATACATGATCGGTGTGACAGCCTCCATCTTTTACGAAAAACATCCGGAAGAAGGGGAAATGCTCATGCTCGACCGAATGCCGGCCCGGCCCGGATGGTTGAAGAAAGGCTTTTATACTTTGCTTGAAAAATCATTCATATCCCTGGAAAACAGAAAGCTGTCCGGACTGGTACCGGGGCGGATCTTCTATCCCTGCCTCCGCCTGATTTCGAACTACAATTACTACAGGGGACTGCGGGAAAGTATCGGTCCGGCGGGAAAAGACCTGGAGTAGCGCCATGCACAACAGCCTCGAGGAAACCTCCCTGATTCTCCAGGAGCCTGCAGCGCTGTCTTCCTTTCCAGATCCTGTGAAGACACTGGGATCTCTGAAAGAGGCCCTGTTTGTTTCCTCCATGCAACCGCAGGCAAAAGATCTTGAGCGCTGGCGATCCGTGCCCGGCTTTGATGTGCAGATTCATCCCGGTGTCACAGGGCCTGTAGCCCTCCTGGATCTGGCAGCATCTTCCGCAAAAGGACGTTATCTCGTTTTTTTATCGAATGACATAAAGCCCGGGCCTGGATGGCTGGAAAAGATCGTCAGGCCGGTAGCCGCCGGAGAAGCTGCCGCGGCCGCCTCTCCGGCAAACAACATAAAAAGGCCGGAACCTCTCCCGTCGGCAAAGGAAGGTGAAGCATGGATTCTGGCTCCACCCTTCCGGGCGTTCTGTATGGCCGCTTCGTGGTACCGGCATGTCGGGGGCTTTGACAGGGATCTGGAGGGGCCCCATGCCCTCACGGATCTCGGATTCCGGCTCTGGATCACCGGGGGCAGAATGATCCGGGCGGGCAGCTGTATGAAGGGTGCCAAAGAAAAAAAAGAAGCCGACCACTATGCGACATACCGCGAGGTGCGGGACAGATTATGCACCATCTATAAAAATTATGAAACAGGAGACATGGCATCCCATCTTTCCCTGCATATCCTCCAGTCCCTCCGCCGGTCGGCAGCGCTGTCGCATCTGGAGGTTGCCTTTTTTTCATTTCCGCGGCGCGCCGGCGAAACGCCGGGGCGCACGCCCGTTCTGGAACCGCAGGCCCTTGCATCGCTTCTCGGGATTCAGTACCTGACGGCGAATCTTTCCCGTCTCCGTTTAAAACGGGCGGCCGTGCAGCAGCTGCGAAAAGTCCGGGACAAAGACATTTTTTCACTGACCGGCGATCCCTTTACGATTTCAAACACAGAACTTGGCGCTCCAACTGAAAAATGGCGTATTATCGAAGATATCCTGCATATACCTGTTTCCTGTGAGGAGGCACATGGCGGATCCGGAACTGTTTGAAGAAGTACAATGCGATTTTTGCGGCAGGGATGACACGCGGGAGCTTTTTGTCAAGGAAGGCTTCACCCTTGTGACCTGCAACCGCTGCGGGCTCATCTATGTCAATCCCCGTTTTAAAACTCCCATTCTCAACCGGCGGTATTCTGAAAAATACTTTCTGGAAGAGTATCTCCCGGCCTTTATGAAGATGAAAAACGAGCGTTACCGTGAATTCTGGGAGATGCTTCAAAAGTTTAAAGCCTGCAAAAAAACCAACAAACTGTTTGATGTGGGTTGCGGCCCCGGCTTTTTTGTGAATGCTGCATCCCGCGGCGGCTGGGAAGCCAGCGGCTGCGAAACCGCATCTTTTGCCGTGGATTACGGCAGAAAAGAATTGAACGTAAATATACTGCCGGGAGATTTTCTAGAACTGGAACTTCCAGAGAAAGCCTATGACGTCATTACCTTCTGGGATGTGCTCGAACATCTCCCCTTTCCCGTGAAGGCCCTGGAAAAGGCAACCGCCATGCTGCGTCCCGGCGGCATGCTGGCCCTGAGCACGCCGAACCTGAAAGGCCGCTCCTTCCTGTCCGGCGGAAAGGGATGGGAATATATCGGCCCGAGCGAACATATCTATTATTTTACACCCGAGACGATCACCCGTATCCTTAAATCGATGGCCATGGCCGTGGTCACCATTGATGCCGTGGACGACAATATGCTGGTCATCGCCAGGCAGGAACAGGAGAAGGAACGCTCAAAATCCTCCAGCGCTTCGAACGGCAAACCCTCTGTTTCCGTGATCGTGGTCAATTTCGATGGAAAGGAATTGCTGAAGGACTGTTTTCTTTCCCTGCAGCAGATGTCCTATCCCCGGGAAAAAACAGAGCTGATTCTGGTGGACAACGGCTCTTCCGATGGCTCCGTAGAACTCATGCAGGAGCATTTCCCGGAGGCAAAGCTCCTCATCAATGAGGAAAATCTGGGATTCGCCGTTCCCAATAACCAGGCTGCCGAGTCTGCCTCAGGGGAACTCCTTTTTTTCCTGAACAATGATATGCGGGTGGCTCCCGATTGTCTCAGCAGGCTGGTGGAATTGATGGCATCCGATCCGGGCATCTCTGCAGCCTGCCCCAAGATACTGGACTGGTCGGGCGACCGGATCGATTTCGCCGGAGCGGGAATCAATTTCGAAGGGAAAGGCTTTCAGCAGGGCTATGGCAGCCAGGACATCTATTCAAGTTGCGAGGAAAAGGATTTGATCTTCGGGAACGGCGGCGCTTTTTGCATTTATAGAAAAATATTTCTGGAACTGGACGGATTCGAGCCCCTGAATTTCGCCTATTACGAGGATGTGGACCTGGGCTGGCGCATGGCCCTGGAAGGGCACAGGATAAAATTTGCCCCCCTCTCCCTGGTCTATCATAAACATAACACCACATCGAGACGGTTCCCGCTGGAAACCAAAAAGTTTCACATGGAAAGGAATGCCCTTTTCTCTGTATTAAAGAATTATTCGGACGATTCGCTCCCGGACATCCTTGCCGCTTCCCTTCTGCTGGGCGTATGCCGCACCCTGTACGCGGCGGGCATGGACCCGTACGCCGATAGAAAAGATCCGGAGCCGGATGATCTTCCGGATCTCATCCGCAGGCTGCAACCTGCCGTACCCGCAACCTATCCGGCAGCCGTGGCAGACGCCGTGGTGAATATCGAATCCATCGCCGGAAAGCGCAAGACGATACAATCACGCAGAAAGCACGGGGATCCGGAAGTATTATCCAGATTCGTGGAAGAGACAACCCCTTCCCCATCGGATCTGCAGGAGCAGTATAATGCAAAGCAGGAGAACCTGATGAACGACTTCGGGATAAAGAGGCGCTTTCGCAAAGGCCGGGGCGGGCGCATCCTGATGCTGACCCACGAGGCCTTCGGCAGGAATCTCTCCGGGCCGGCTATCCGGTGCCTGGAACTTGCCAGGGTACTGAACGACGAATTTGACGTGGAGATTTCCTCTCCCTATCCCGCGGAAATCCAGCCCCTATTCTGTACGTTTCATCGCCACACCCCCCGCGTTGAATCCTCTCTCCGGGAAATGGTCCGGAGGGCCGACATCCTGATCGTCCAGGGGCACAAATCCGAAGAATTCCCCTTTCTGAACCAGTGTGCCACGCCGGTTGTGGTCGATCTTTTCTGTCCTTTCAGCCTTGAGAACCTCGAATTTGAAAGGGAAAAGGGTGAAGACATCCCATTGCGGGAGAGGAGCTGGAGCCGGGATCTGGACGTCCTCGAAGAGCAACTGGCCATGGGCGATTTTTTTATGTGCGCCAGTGAGATGCAGCGCGACTTCTGGCTGGGGAACCTGCATGCGGCAAAAAGAATCTCACCCCTCACCTATGCGGAGGATCCCACCCTCAGGCATTTGATCGATGTAGTCCCCTTCGGGCTGCCGTCTGTACCGCCGTCAAAAACCGGACGGGTGGTAAAGGGGGTCCGGGAAGGGATCAAAGAGAAGGATTTTCTTCTCCTCTGGGGCGGCAGTATCCTGAACTGGCAGGATCCGTTGACGTTGATCCGGGCCATGCAGGTCATTTCCAGGGAAAGAGAAGAGGTGAAACTCTTCTTTATGGGCACGAAACATCCCAATCCTCTGGTTCCGGAAATGAAAATGGTGGAGGCATCGATAGCTCTGGCCGAAGAACTGGGATTGAAGGACCGTTCGGTATTTTTCAACACATGGGTGCCTTATGAGGAACGGGGCGATTATCTCCTTGAAGCGGATCTCGGAATCTGCACGCACCGGTCCACGCTGGAAACCAGGTTCTCCTTCCGGACCCGGTTACTCGACTGCCTCTGGGCATCGCTGCCCATTGTGACAACTAAAGGGGACTTCTTTGCGGATCTTGTTTCCAGGGAAGGATTGGGAGCCACTGTGCCCGCAGGGGAGCCGGCCGCACTGGCCGGAAAAATTCTGTCCCTCCTCGATGACCGGGAAAAACTGAAAGGATGCCGCCAAAACATCAGCCGGATACAGCGGAAATTTACGTGGGAAAATGCAGCGGCGCCGCTGCTCAGGTTCTGCCGGGCCCCCTGGAAGAGAAGCAGCGCCGGAAAGGAGAAAAAATGGATCTCCAAAAGCCTTGGAACCGGTCTGGGGCGTGTGGAAGTGAAATTCCATCTTTCCGAAAAGACGAAGGCAAGGATTAAAAATTCCTTTACCGGCAGAGGGTTCATAAAAATGCGGGACTGGTATCGTCAACGGTTTTCCTCCGGAAAGACGATCAGCGATGTCAGGGGCACACTGACCCAGGGACAGGCCTTCACAGCCAGGGAAAGCCATCTTTACAGGGTTGACATCCAGCTCGCCACCTATTCTCTCACCGGCAACTTTCCTCTGATCTTCCATCTCCGCGAGGGAGTGAAGGCCAGGGATGATCTGGCTACCGTGGTTCTGGATACCGCCGCAATCACTCCGAACGCCTTTAATGCTTTTTCTTTTGACCCTATTCCTGATTCAAAGGGGAAGGCCTTTTATTTCTTTCTGGAATGCCCGGAAGCCGGAGCCGGCAACGCCCCTTCCGTCTGGATTCAGACGGGGGAACCGGACCATCGCGGCGGCCACCGGATGCGGGACGGCAAAAAGCGAAGAGGCAGGCTTATTTTCGAAGACTTTTATAAGATTGTTTAATTAACCGATAAATGTGCGGGCAAATACCTTGATCTCTCCGGCAGAGACCGTATATTTCGGCACAATTTTTGTGAGGATGCTCTTGATATTCAGGACAATGTCATTTATGCTGCTGGCCGGTAGTCCCTGCTCCAGTGATTTTCCCAGATAATCCATGCCGTCCACTTTGACGATTTGCAAATGGGCCGGGTTGTCGTCCCTGAAGTAGACATGGTAAACAGAAGGGCATTCGTCCAGCATGCGCTGCAGGGTATTCGTAATTTTCAGGCCCACAAAAAGTCTTTCCTTTACTGCTTCCATCATGATGCTTACTCCCTCTCTGGACCTTCCCGAATTTTCCTTTTCTTACCGGGATCCGTGCGTGATTAGATCTGTTGCTTTGATCAGAACATGCTTAAATTAGCATACTTTTATCAATTGTCAAGTTTTCCCCGGATTATTATTTTTGCTTTGCGTCCTTGCCTCCTGACAGGACTTTTCCTTCGCCCTCCGATTTTTCCTGATCCTCCTGCTCCTGCACCTCTGCTTCTTTTTCCCCCTCTTCTTTTTTCTCTTCTTCGGTTTTCTTTTCTTCTTCGGGAGGCGCGGGTTTTGCAAAAAATCCTTCTTTGAAACCGGAATTGATGGTCACTTCATCGATGGTCTGTTTCCACAACGTATTTCCATCCTGCTCCGCGCGGACCGTGCAGGCGATATTGAGGCCGTGAAAATTTTTATAATCATCGAAAAAGAGTTCCGAAGGAGCGCTGTCTCCTCTCGCATTCACCATCCGGCCCTGCATGCGGGCCAGCAGGAGCGTCGATTTATCTTGATAGTAATGGCTGACATTCTGATTCGGGCCTTTCACCTCCAGGACAATATATTCTTTTCCCTCGAGGATCTGATCTTCCAGAGGCGTGATCTCGATCCTCTTGTCCTGATGGTGCAGCCAGCCGTCAATGATGGTGAGGGCCACCATTTTGAACTCCCCGGCCGCCGCTTCCGGCATGTCCCGGATCTCTTCTCTCAGTGTAATCCAGGCATGCTCTCCGTCAAAGGCCTGGATAAATTCGGCATGGGGCAGAATTTCAGTGACGATCATGAGCCTGTCCGGTCTTTGCGCAAAAAAGATAACCGGCATTTCCAGGGGCCCCTCCGGCGTTTCCATTGTTACGCTTCCTTTCAGGGTCATGTCCTGAATGGAAAGCAGGGTTTTTTCCTCCCCGTAGGCCGCATTGATCCTCTTGATCAGGGCCTCATTTTCTGCGCCCGCCGTAAGAGCGAAAGGTATGTGGATGAAAACGAATATCAGAAGCAGCCACTCTATTTTCTTGCCTGCTGACTTTTGCATGTCGGCTGCGCCTCCCCGCTGCCGGCCGGATATGCCGTATTTGGCTTACCTTAACAGGCGGATTGGTTTTTGACAAGTTCTTTAAATATGGTATCATCATGCCGCATTTGCAGGCGTTCATGTCCCCTGCGCAATTGTCTGCTTCACCAGAACGGTGGCCCTAGAGGATGCATCGCAGCCCGAATGCCACCGCATTTACGAATAGGGCCACTCAGGAGGTATGATGGATCCGGTTAGAGTACGGTTTGCTCCTTCTCCTACAGGGATGCTCCATGTGGGCGGCGCAAGAACGGCGCTTTTTAACTGGCTCTTTGCCAGAAAACACCGGGGGACATTTCTCCTCCGCATCGAGGACACGGATGTTGCACGTTCCACACCGGAAAATGTGACCATCATTCTGGACGGTCTGAAATGGCTCGGACTGTCGTGGGATGAAGAGCCCTGCTTCCAGTCGCAAAGAATGGACCTGTACGAAAAGCGGGTTGACCAGCTCATCCGGGAAAAGAAGGTCTACTTCTGCTACTGCACCAGGGAAAGGATTCAGCAGGCCCGCGAGGAGGCGGCGAAAAAGAAGATGACCTGGGAATATGACGGCCGATGCCGGAATCTTTCAGCAGAGGAGATCGCTGAAAATGAAGCGGCTGAAATGCCAAGGGCGGTCCGGTTCATGGTGCCGCCCGGCAAGACCGTATTCGAAGATGTCATCCAGGGCACCGTGACCGTGGATCATGAAAGGGTCGAGGATTTTGTGATCCAGCGCTCGGACGGCCAGCCGACATATCATCTTGCGGTCGTTTCGGATGACATCGACATGGGCATCACCCATGTCATCCGGGGCGCGGACCATATTTCCAACACACCGAAACAGATTCTCCTTTATGACGCCTTCAGCGTAACACCTCCGATCTTTGCCCACCTCCCCCTGATCCTGGGAACCGATAAAAGCCGGCTCAGCAAACGGCACGGCGCCACATCGGTAACGGCATACCGGGACCAGGATTATCTGGTCCAAGCCCTTGTGAATTTCCTGGCCCTTCTCGGCTGGTCTCCGGGAGACGACACCGAATACATGCCCAGGGATGAACTGGTCCGACGGTTTTCCCTGGAAGCCGTCAGCAAGAGTAATGCCGTATTTGACGTTCAGAAACTGGACTGGATCAACGGGCTGTATATCAGCCATATGAGCGCCCCGGAACTCTTTCCCCTGCTGAAAGAAGAGCTGGAAAAAGAAAAACTGTGGGATCCGCGCTATGAAACGGACGAAAAGGAATGGTTCCTCCAACTGCTCGATGCCCTCAAATCCAGGGGCAAAACCATTCCGAATTTTGTCGATAACTGTCGGCCCTACGTGACCGATGATTTTGCCTACGAGCCGAAGGCCGTGAAAAAGAGGCTGAAAGATCCCGGGCTTCCCGTGTATATGCGGGAGCTTCTGGATGCTTTCCGTGACCTGGAGCCCTTCACCATGGAAAGCGTTGAGCAAACCATCCGCCGCATCGCGGAGCAGCACGACGTGAAGGCGGGCCTCCTGATCCATGCCCTGAGGACGGCCCTGACCGGACGTCTGGCCGGACCGGGCATTTTCGACGTGGTCGCGCTCATGGGCAGGGACAAGACCCTCGCCAGACTGGAAAAGCTCATTGAGTTCCTCGACCGGCACGGAGACAGCCCGCGGGATGATTCAGCCTCATGCTGAAAAAAGGATATCTTGTTCCGCTTTTCCTGGCTATCTTCTGCGTATTTTTATCCGCCTGCTTTGTTTTTCTGGATACAGTGCCCCTGGCGCATGACGATATCAATCACTTCCGGCACAGCCTGGATTACTGGGAAATTATGACCGGTGAAGGCGCTTTTCCGGAAAAAGTGAGGGACCTTGCAGCGTATGAGAATCCCTTTCCTCCCCTTTTGTTTTTTCTCACCGCCCTGCTCTTCCTCATAACCGGCCCGTCGGTAAAAGCCGCCCTGTTCGTCAACATCCTGCTGATTCCGGTATTCATTCTCGCTCTCTATGCCCTGGTCAGGAAGCTGGCTCCGGCAGAAAACAACACATTTTCGCTCCTGGCTGCGGTGTGCGGGCTGTCTTTCCCGCTCGTATACGTGATGAGCAGGCTCTATTATCTGGACTTTGCGCTGCTCGTCTGCATCACAGCAGCCTATGCTTTCTTTTTTCACAGCGAGTCACTCCAAAAAAGAGGATATGCCATACTTTTCGGACTTTCCTCCGGGCTTGCGCTGCTATGCAAATGGACAGCGGTCCTGTTTTTGGCCGGCGCCTTTGTCTACCTTCTCGTAGAATGGATACGGTTCCCTCAACAGCGGTTGATTTATCATTTACTGGTTGCCGTCGCGCTGGCGCTTCTCCTTTCCGGATGGTGGTATTGTCTTCATTATTCCGGTATCACGGGCCGGTATGGCGTGGCAGTGGCCCAGCACGGGCCTGGCAGGCTATTTACCATGAAACCGGAGCCCTTCGTCTATCTGCGCTATCTCTTTTATTCCGCGGGCCCCTGCTTCTGGCCTTTTATCCTCTTCGGAATTGTCCTTGCTTTGAAGAAAAAACGCGCTTATGTCCTCCCTCTGGCCCTCTGGCTGATCATCCCTTACCTCGCTTTGACCATGATTCCGGCAAAACTCCCCCGGTACATGCTCCCCGCCCTGCCGGTTCTGGCCGTCCCCCTTCTGGAGTTCGGCGGTTTAAAAAAAGAGGGCAGGAGAAAATGGATCGCAGGGTTTCTTGCCCTGATTTCCCTCGTGTCGGTCACCTCCATTACTTTTTTCTCCGGGTCTGATGTCTCCTGCCTGGGATTTGCGCCGCCTCCGAGACTTCTTCTCCTGGACAGCCAGCGGTCCGGTTTCAGCATAGACCGCACTGTGAACCGGGAGATATACAGGGACATTCTGGAAGCGGTCATGGAGGACGAAAATGCTGTCAAATCCCTGGCTGTGGTTCCCTATGCAGGGCATCTCCTGACAAAAGAGATTCTTAAATACCAGGCATCACTGGCCGGGCTGGAGGAAAGCCTTTTCATCATGTCACCTTACGAACTCCCCGGGGATATCCGGCCTCTGACATTATTGGACGCTAATTATTATCTTCTTACATCGGGAAGGCAATTTTACCTGGAAGAAGAAAGAACCATGCCGGAACTCGAAGGCTATCTCGAAGCAGTGACGGCCTTTCTGCTTGAGCACAGAGAGGACTGTCTGGAAACGCTGGCTGTTTTCGAACTGGCAGGCATGCCGTTCCAGTTGCTCGCCCTGCGGAAAGAATGGGAAAAAAACGATATTCAGGACTATTTCAGGAAAATCCAGGAAATCCTGCCATCTTCTTTTTATCTTGCCAGGGGGATCAGGCGCATCTCCGGGGACAAATTATTCGTGGTGCTGCCGAAGGCGGAACTGCTCCTCTACCCGGATGTGCCGGGAGGCCGGCTTTCTATTGCCTGTGAGTTACCTCCGGCGCCATACCATGCCGGACCGGCCTCTGCTGTTTTTCTCGCGGAGGGACGCAAAGTATTTGAAAAAACCATAGACGC
>Ga0209013_10000984_pt1 | contig 26272 bp, 16 predicted proteins | sample Cruoilmetagenom2_FD_187291 | JGI IMG/M metagenome (GOLD analysis project Ga0209013, IMG submission 187291) | Oil polluted marine microbial communities from Coal Oil Point, Santa Barbara, California, USA - Sample 2 (SPAdes) (version 2) | ecosystem: Environmental > Aquatic > Marine > Oil seeps ...
CAACCCGCAATCAGACCTCCCCGAGCGCCAGCCGATACACGGCCACCGTCTCCTCCACCGTCCGATCCCAACTCATGGTGTCCGCCTTTTTCCGCCCCGCATCGATCATACGGCGGCGCAACGGATCATCCACCAACACACGTTCCAAGGCTTCGGCCACATCATCCACCTCGAGGGGGTTGACCAGCCGCGCGGCGCCCTCGCCGAGCTCGCGCATGGCGCCGAGATTGGAGGTCACCACCGGCAGCCCGGCACACATGGCCTCGAGTATTGGAAGACCGAAACCCTCGTAGAGCGACACGTGCAAGAGCACCGCAGCCACATGATACAACGCGTGCAGATCATCTCTGGGAACCCTTCCCAGCAATCGAACCCGATCTCCGAGACCGAGACGTTCCGCACGCTCCTTGAGCCGGCTTTTTGAATCCGCGCCACCCAGAAAAACCAGCTGGCCCGGTATCCTGTGCTCCCGTACCGCCAAGTGGTAGGCACGCAGCACCAGGTCGAGATTCTTGTGCGGTTTGTCGTTGGCGACCACCAGAATCAGCGGCGAACGGAGACCATGACGAGCCTTGAGCTTTTCCAGAATCTCTTTCTCCGGACGCTGGGCGAGAACCGGATCGACGCCGTTGGCGACCACCGTTATCCGCCGAGGATCGGCGGAAAAGAGACCCACGAGATCCCGCCTCGAGGAACGCGATACCGTGATCACCCGCCGGGCGCGGCGAAGGGATGAGCCAATCACCAAGCGGAGGTAGAGCCTCGACAGATGCGGCCGGTTCTCCGGTGGATAAAAGAGCTGGATCAGATCGTGGATCGTCACGACAGTCGGTTTCGGAACGAGGCGTGGTGCAACGTAGTGGGGAAAATGGACCAGATCGACACGTTCCCGCCAAAGCGCGGCCGGCAGTTGAAAATGTTCACCGAGCCCATAGCCCCGCGCCGAGGTCGTGATGATGCGCGCACCCGGGGCGAGGGTTGCGACTCGCTCTTCGTGCCCGGAGCGCGTCAGCACCGTGAGCTTGAGGTCGGAACGCGCGTCCAGACCGCGGAGCAGGGCGCGCAAATAGGTGCCGATACCAAAATCAGTGAGCTTTCGGCCATCGAGCACCACTCTCAATCCCATGCCGCCATTGTAGTCGCATCATCCTAACTGCTGGCTATACTGATGTCGATGAAAGATCCGCAACCACGACCGGCAGGCCACGGATGATGAGAACCGCACTGGTCATACCCTCCATCGGTGCGCCCCACTTGGCCACATGCATCGAGGCCGTTGCAGGTCTCGATCCCGCGCCCGAGCTCGGGGTGGTCGTGCTTTCAGGCGGCGCTGCGGCGCCGACGGAGGCTGATGGCTTTCAGGTTCTGCAGCACTCCAGAAGACTGGGATTTTCCCCGGCAGTCAATGCCGGGATTCAAACCCTCCCGCCCGATGTCGAAGCGGTGGCCATTTTAAACGACGACGCCGCCCCCGAACCCGGCTGGCTCGGTGTGCTCGGCGCCGCTCTCGACGGTGATCCCAAGCTGGCTGCGGTGCAGGGTACGGTGTTCGACGCAAACACATCCACGGTGGATGGACGCGGCATCGCCTTCGATCGCTGGGGGCTTCCAGTCCAGATCGATCGCGGCATGGACTCACCCGATGGCGGCGGTGCGCGGCTTGTCGACTCGGTTTCCGGCACCGCCTGCCTCTACCGGATGGAGGCCCTTCGCCAGGCGGCTCTGCACGACGACCGCATCTTCGACCCCGCCTTCGACTGCTACCACGAGGACCTCGACCTCGGTCTGCGGCTTGAGCGATTGGGTTGGCGTGCAGCCTGGGTCAGCGGCGCTCCGGTGTTCCATCTCGGGTCCTCGAGCGGTCCGTCGATGGCCTGGCGCCACCCCTGGTGGATGCTCGCCAACCGCTGGCGCGCGCTGGCGGGCAACCTCAGCCGACGCGCCTTCCTGACGAATATGCCTCGGCTCATGCGCGGTGAGCTGCGGGCCGTGAACACCCTGTTTCGAAGCAACCCGCGAACCCTTCCGACGGCGGCAGCGGTCGCGGTCAACCTCCCGCGGTTGGTGGTCGGCGGCTGGCTAAGGCACACCCCGGGTCCACGCCTCGAGAGCCTGCCCAGAGGCCCGGCTTGAGGATTCTCCTGCTCACCGACGACCGCGTGGGACCCCAGATGGCGGGTTCCGCTCTGCGCGCGTGGGAGCTGGCACGGGCGCTGATCGGCGCGGATCACGATGTGGAATTGTCCGCCGCCGACGGCTCGACTCATCCCGAAGGCCACGGGCCGAAAATCGTTCACACGCCACGCTGGCGCTGGGCCGACGCCGTGGTGGCGCCGGCATGGTGCCTGCCCCCGAGAGCCTTCCTCGGCAACCATCTCCTGGTGGTCGACGGCATCACCCCGTTGCTTGCGGAGCTCGATGCGAGCCCATCTTCGACTCGCGTTGTCCGCCGCCGACGCACCGCGGCCTCGCGGCTGCCACTGGCCGCCGCGCGGGCGGATGCCATACTCGTCGGGGGCGATAAACAGGCCGCGTGGTGGTCACAACGTCTGGCCGAACGGCCGGACGTGCCCTTGCTCCACGTTCCTTTTGGTATCCCGGACACCAATCCGCCGGACGAGCCCGGCCGCATCGATGGCGTACCGGACGGATGGTCGGTTGTTCTGTGGTGGGGCGGCGTGTGGCCGTGGCTCGATCTCGAAACTCTCCTCGCCGCGCGAGCTCGTCTGGGCGCCGATCCGATCAGCGTGGTGGTTCCGACCGGCAAACGACCAGGCGCCGGTTTCAATGGGTTTTCTGCCGGCAACCTGTCGGCGGCGGCACGACGCCACGGGCTGCAGTCGCCGCAAGTAGTGGCGCTCGATCATTGGGTCCCGTACGCCGACCGCCATCGCATCCTCAACCGCAGTGCGATCGTGACGGTGCTCCACCACCCCGGCGCAGAGGCCGATCTGAGCTTCCGCACCCGCGCCCTCGATGGGTTGTGGGCCGGAGTTCCGCTCCTTCTGAGCGAAGGCGGGGCTCTCGCCGCAGAGGCCCGCCGGGGTGGGTGGGGTGCGGTCGTACCGCCCGGCGATGTCGACCTCGCATCGGCCGCCATGGACCTGCTGCTGGGGGAGCGTAGCCAGAGTCGATGTCGCGCTTCTCTCGAAGAACAGCGGGACGACTGGCGCTGGTCGGTTGTGGCACAGCCCCTGATAGAGGCCCTGCCGAAACTTCCCGCCGCATCGCGCTCTGGGCTGGGGCCGGCGGCGATCCGGGCCGCCTCCGTGTTGGCCCGGCCGGCAAGGAAGCCGGTGTGACGCGCCGGGTCGACGCGGTCGTTGTGCGTTGGCGGGGCGGCGATGAGGTCAGCCGCTGTTTGAGGTCGCTTCTCGATCTCGGGGGGCCGCGCCTCGGAAGCATCGTCCTGGTGGACTCCGGGTCGGGCGATGGCGGCGCCAAAGATCTGACGGCCGAGTTTCCCGATGTCCGCGTCATCGCTCTGGCCGAGAATCACGGATTCGCCCACGCCGCCGACCGTGGCGCCGCTGAGGGCGGCGCGCCGCTGTTGCTGGTCCTCAACCCCGATACCGAGATGACGCCCGGTGCGCTCGACGCCCTCGTGTCGCTCCTCGACGAACGACCGCGGGTCGCAGGTGCGGCGCCGCTGCTCGAGGACATGGCCGGCGTCTCGCAGCACCGATGGCAGCTACGAAACCTCCCCACGGTCTCGAGGCTCGCTCGAGGCCTCCCCGGTGCGCCCGCATTTTCAGCGCCTCCGACGATGCCAGCCGAGGTCGCGCAGCCGGCCGCCGCCGCCTGGCTCGTGCGACGATCCATATGGGAGGCCCTCGGCGGGCTCGATCCGACCTTTGCGCCGGCCTGGTGGGAGGACGTCGACTTCTGCGCCCGTCTCCGGGCTCATCTTGGCAGCACGGAGTTTCCGTGCGACGAGGGTTTCATGGTCCAACCGGCTGCTCGCCTGCGCCACGCCGGGGGTTCGAGCGTAGCGGCGCTCGGCGACGCCGCCTTCCTCGCCGCCTACCATCGCAACCTCCTCCACTACACGGCCCGCCACCATCCGGGCCGCCTCCATCTCGTCCGCAGGGGGCTGAGGATCAGCCTCACCACCCGCGCCCTCCTCCGCCCCTCGCGCCGACAGGCCTACAGGGCGGCGCTGGGAGCCATCGCAAGGGAAGCCACCACACGCGATTGAGGACAGCGGTCGAATGAGGAATTAGGAATTAGGAATGCCGGACGGCCGCCCCACGGGAAATTCTCAATTCTTAATTCTTAATTCTCAATTTCCATCACCACCAGCCGATCGAGCGCTGCGGCGCCGTAGGGCGGGCAGCGCAGGGCGATGTCGAGCCGGTGGTGGCCCGGTCCGGGTGGCGGCGGCAGCGATACGCTCTCGCTTGCGCCTTCGCCGCGCCACGGAATCACCGCCGTCTCACCCTCATCCCACCGCACCTCCAACCACCCCCGGCGCCGGGCTGTTCCCATCAGCCATCCTTCGAGGACCACCTCGGCGCCACTGCGCAGATGGAGGGGCACACTCACGCGATCTGCGGGATCGAGTCGCCACGCCCGACGATGGCTGAAGCGCGCCACCGTGCCCGCCGGCGGCATTGGAGAACCGCTGCTCTTGCGTACCTGGGGCGCCTCCACCTCCACCACCGAGTCGAAGCGAAGACCGAGGGTCAGCACAAACCCAGCCGCCGCCACCAGCCACACCGCGATCCAACACCGCCTCACAACCACCGCCGCGGCATCCGACCGGGTTGCAAGCCACACCGCGAAGAGTACGGCGATAACCACGACAGCAGGCACGATCCAGGTCGCCGTGTTTGGAACCAGAAACGACGGGAAGAGCGCTCGGCCGTCGGCCGCGAAACGCCTCGACAGAGCATCGGCTAGCCAGTAGCCGCCGTCGCCCGGGTTGACCGAGAGGTGGGGCCGGGTGATTAGCACCCACCAGGCGATGACCGACGGCGGCAGCAGCACGACCGAGAGGCGACGCCATGGCAGCGGCCGGATGAGCAACATCGCACCGGCCAAGGCGAACGCCGGGAGCATGGGCGCCAGATAGCGCGCCGGCGGGGCGCCGCCGCCGTACCACTCGCTCGAGTGAAGCAGGGCCCCCAGGGTGAGCGCGCAGCCGACGAGCAGGCCGCGCTCCCCAGGTCCGCCGCGACGCCACAGCAAAGCCACGCCGGCCAGCGCCGCCAGTAGCAACGGTGCGGTGAAGGCGAGGCCCCCCGCCGGATCGAACGCGAGCCCGCCGAGGACCCGGACCGCGAGCCAGGGGTCGTCCGGGATGAGATCGTGAAGCCGGCGATAGGGTCCGAAGGGGTGGCCCATGGTCAACCAACCGATACCGAGACCCGCGGCAGCCGCCGCCCCAAGCATCACCAACCCACGCAGACGGCCGCGCCGCAGCCAGGCCACCGCCGCGATCGGGAAGGTCAACAGCCCGAGACGAGTCTTGATCGCGGCCGCGACGACCGCCGTGACCAGCCCCAGCCAGCGCCCGCCACGGGGGCCGGCGACCAGTACCAGCAGTGCTGCAACCGCCAGCGCCCCCGGCACCTCCGGCCAGATCTGGGTCGCGAAGGTCGCCACCGGATAGGTCGCAGCCAGCAACAACACCAGCAGTCCGACCCTCGCCTCAATCAGGCCGAGGGCACGCGCACGCCTCGCGATCAGGGCCGCCAGCGCCCCTCCCATCAGAGCGAGCAGGACGAGAGAGCCGGCGCGGCCGGCCACCAGGTAGCCAGGCAGCAGGAGCATGCCGAGGATCGGCGAATGGAAGAGTGGGCGGCCCGGAGCATAGAGGGCGTTACCGGGTTGGCGCTCGAGATCGAGGTCGTCGGCAATTTCGAGGTCGTGGTCGGTGGCCAGCGAGTCCATCACCAACAGGTGGAAGGGCTCGTCGCCGTACAGGGGTGGAGTCAGGTGAGGGTTCGCGAGTGCCAGCGGCACCAGCAGCGCGGCGACCGTCACGAAGATCCGCCGCCGGCCCAGCCAGCGTCGAGCCGCCGGCAGCCACGCCAGAAGTACGGCGGCGAGGGCGATGTCCACCGCCAGCCGCTCACCCAGCAGACGCAGAGGTTCCAGCGGTGCTCGCGCGACCAGCGAGCCGAGAACCAGCGGTAGCCACGGGATAATGGCAACCGGCCCCCGCCAGCTACCGGACGCGGCTTCGATCAACGCGACAGCCAGCGCCGCAGCCAGCAACCACGCCGGCAATGTCCAGTCACGCGGTGGTGTCGCCCGTACCGCGCCAACTGTCTCGATCCGAAGAACGACCCGCTCTGGAAGATCCGGGTGACGGTACAGAACCGGCCGTTCGCCGGCGGGCACCGTGAACCGCCTCCGCACCGCGGGTCGCCAGCAGGCGGACCGCCCAACGCCCCGGGGACGCCACACGGCCTCTCCTCCATCTGTGCTCGCCCGCATGACGTGATCGACACCGGCAAAGTGAAGCACCGCCAACGGCACATCGCCCCCGAGATCGTCAGCGTTTTGAACGTCGAGGTCGACAACATACGGACCACCGCTGCCCGCGGACATCGTGAGCCGGCCCAGGTCCTCGGTGAGGACAAATGCTCGCTGCTCAGGAGAGGGCGCCAAGGCCGGGCCGAGGGAGAGCGTCACAAGCAGCCACACAGCGCCCGCCGGTCCGGGAGCCAGCCGCGGCGTGATCATGAGAACGAGTACGAGCGCCACCCACGTCATCCAACCGTGGCCGGGGAAGAGCTCGTTGACAGGAAACCCCGCCCAGGATCCGAGAGAGGCCGCCAACAGCGCCGCCGCGCCAACGCCCGGCAACCAGCGAAGAACGACTCCCTCGTCTAATCGCCGGCGACCCACCATGCCCCATGCCAGGCAGCCCGCGACGACCACCAGCGCCGGCAGAGGCCAGCGCTGCCATGGAATGACCGCCGCCGCAACGGCTGCGAGCTCGGCGGCCCGCCGCCCCGAGCAGCGGGCGGCGGCCCACGGTGCGATCGCCGCCACCGCGACCGCGGCGCCGATCGCGAACACGCCGAAACCGGTCAGCCCGAGACCGACCGCCGCCCGTGCCGACAGACCGAGGAGGGCCGCGAGCAGTGGGCGGCGATGGGCGGGCGTCCGCTCCCAGGCCATCGCGACCGCGGCCCACGCGGCGAGCACCAGCAGCGGCGGCACCAGCATCCACCGCATGGCGGCGCTGCCGACCATGGTCAGGGCGAACGCCGCCGGCACCAGCGCCACGTCGGCAACACGCCGGCGGACGCCCACACCACCCCACAAACCGCTGGGCACTAAAGCCAGCGCAACCGATGCCGAGAACCACAGCGCCTCGGACACCGAGATCGCCCCCAGCCCCGCCAGGACGCCCGCCAACAGGGCGAAGGCAAGGGATGAGGCCCACGCCGTCACGCGCTCCCGATCCTCCGTCCAGTTATTGCCCGCGTCATCGACATCTCACGGAGTATACCGGGAGGCGGGGATTGAATTCGGATTTCGGATTTCGGATTTGCCGTCCTACAGCCTTGGTGCTCGACCGGGAAGCCACAGTCGGCGTGGCGCTGTCACCAATGCTGACCGGACGTGCCGTCTCTGACGATGTTGGGATCACCGCATTTCCTGCGAGCAGATGCCTCTGGTCCAAGGATCGCCAGAGGGGGCACTCACGGGCAATGTCGCGCCGGAGCATCGGGATCTTCAAGCCGGAAGATCCTCGCTGGAACGCACGATCGCGCGCTCCAAATGGCCGCGTGTCGCGGGCCGTAGTAGAGATCCGTAGCGACAGCGCCATGGGCGGCGAAGCCGCCACGCCGACCTCTGGCGCTGAAGGACCGAACGAGGCCCCGCGGAATCGGCGCGATCACACAAAAGGTGGGGGGTGCGTCGTTAGGCAGGGTGTAGCCCGCCGACGCGCCGACCTGTCCGGGCGTAGCCCGAAGGGCGAAGCCTGAAGGCGTGCAGCGTTGGAGGTCGATGGCTCCGACGAGAGCTTGCTCTCGGAGGAGACATTGGCCGAGGCCGCGTTGCCGCGGTCGCAGACCGCGGACGGCGGGCGGGGTTTGTGGCAAGATGTCCGCGTGATGGAGCCGTATTCTGTCGTCATCGTCGTCTACAACCATGCCGACACGTTGCCGGCGTGTTTGGCGGCGGTGGCGCGTCTCGAGCCGGCTCCCGCGCGGCTGGTAGTGGTGGACAACGCCTCCACGGACGGGTCGGCCGAGATCGCCGCCGGGCCGGCGGATGATCTCGCGATCGAAATCATCCGCGAGGAACACAACACCGGTTTCGCTGCCGCTGCCAACAGCGGCATCAACACGACCGACGAGCCGTGGATCCTGCTCCTCAACCCCGATTGCGCACCGCGGCCCGACCTTGTTCGTCGCCTCCTGGAGGCGGTGGCGGCCCGTCCCGAGGCCGCACGCATCGGTGCGGCGACCCCAAAGCTGCTCCGCGCCGAGGGCGACTCACTCGAGCCCGTGGCGGTCATCGACGCCGCAGGAATGCTCGTTACATGCTCCGGACGCCACCTCGACCGTGGCGCCGGCGAGCCTGACGGCGACGGTTTCGCTCGCCCTGCGTGGGTCTTCGGCGGCACCGGCGCTGCCGTCCTGCTTCGCCGCGAGGCCCTCGCCGACGTCGCCTATCCCGACAACGAGGTCTTCGCCAACTCCTTCTTCGTCTACCGCGAGGACGCCGAGCTCGCGTGGCGGCTGCAGCTTCGCGGTTGGCGCTGTCTCTATGTGCCGCCCGCGGTCGCGGCCCACCGCCGCGGCTTCCGCCCCGAGGCCGGCCGTCACGGACACACCGAGATCAACCGCCACTCGGTCCGCAACCGCTTTCTGCTGCGCGCGCACTGTGCCGATCTTGGCTGGCACCTGCGCTGTCTGCCGTGGTGGCTGGGGCGCGACCTGATCGTCATCGGCGCCTGCCTCACGGTGGAACGCGGCTCCCTGCCCGCCCTTGGGGACGCGTGGCGGCTTCGCGGAGACGCCTGGCGACGGCGGCGCTGGGTCCAGGGGCGGCGCCGGGTTTCCCCACGACAGATGGCGCGCTGGTTCCGTAAACAGGGACAGGTGGAGGAGGTCGACGTCCCGTGAAGCTGGCGATCATCGGAACCCGGGGCGTCCCCGCCAGCTATGGCGGGTTCGAGACCTTCGCCGAGGAGCTCGGTTGGCGCCTCGCCGCCCGCGGTCATGAGGTGACGGTGTACGGTCGTCGCGGCTTCGTCGATCCCAAGCAAACCGAGTATAGGGGGATGCGGTTGACCGTCCTACCCGCACTGCACAGCAAGCATCTGGAGACCGTTTCCCACACATTCGCGGCCTCGCTTCACGCCTCGCGCCGCGGCTTCGACGCGGCACTGATGTGCAACGCGGCCAACGCGCCCTTCGTCCGCATCCTGCAGATGGCCGGCACCCCGGTCGCCCTCAACGTCGACGGTCTCGAGCGCAAGCGCCGCAAGTGGGGGGTTGCCGGTCGCACCTACTACCGGGTCTGCGAGCGCCTCGCGGCGCGGCTCCCCAATGCGCTGATCACCGACGCCGAGGTGATTCGCCGCTACTACCGGCGGGCCTATGGCGCGGCCTCGGAGATGATCGTCTACGGCGGCGATCTCGAGCCGCCGACCGCCGCCGGCACCCTCGAAGAATTGGACCTCGAGCCCGGCGAGTACCTCCTCTACGTGTCGCGATTCGAGCCCGAGAACAACCCCGACCGCGTGGTCGAGGCCTACCGCAGGGTCGGCGGCAGCCGGCGCCTGGTGATGGTCGGCGGGGCGCCCTATGCGCGCGGTCTGACCCGGCGGGTTTCCGAGCTTGCGGACGACCGCGTGCTGCTTCCCGGCCCGGTGTACGGCGACGGCTATCGCCAGCTCCTCTTCAACTGCCGTTGCTACATTCACGCGACCGAGGTCGGCGGCACCCACCCGGCGCTGGTCGAGGCCATGGGCGCCGGTCGGCCGGTGCTGTACTATGACAGCCCGGAAAACCGCGAGGTCGCCGGCGACGCCGGTCTGCGATTCCGGTTTGACCGCGGGAAGAACCTGGAAACCGTACTTTCGGCTATTCTCGAGGATCGGGCGGAGCTGGCCACGATGGGGAGTCGGTCGCGGCGCCGGGTCGACGAGCGCTACCTCTGGGCGGACGTCGCCGACCAATATGAACGGGTGTTGGAGGGTTTGTGCTGAAGGAGCGGGCCAGGGTCGTCGCCTACTGGGTGTGGACCGTCGATCTGGTTCTCACCACCGTCGCCTTCCTCCTCGCTTGGTGGTTGCGCTCCAATGTCGCCCCCCGCATCGCACCGACGCTCTTCCCGACTGAGCTCTACCCGCTGTCGCGCTATTTGGGATTTCTGCCCCTGGTCCTCGCGATCTGGACCCTGCTCCTGGTGACCCGCGAGGCCTACACCTCGCGTCGCACGGTGGCCCTGGCGTCCGAGGTGTGGCAGGTTGTTCAGGTCGTGGCGGCCGGCACCCTGACGTTGGCGGCCACCGGGTGGCTGCTTCGGCTCGATTTTGTCTCGCGGCCCTTCCTGGTTTTGTTCGCAACTCTCGATCTCGTCTTCTTGCTGGCAGAAAAGCTGGTCCTCCGGCTCGGCGCACGCCGGGTCCGCAGCCGCGGTTACAACTACCGCACGCTGCTGATCGTCGGCATCAACCCGCGCGCTGAAGAGGTGGCGCAGATCATCGCCGATCACCCCCACTGGGGGCTGGAGGTGCTCGGCTTCGTCGCCCCCAACGGCGCGCACCCCGATGAGGCGGGCGGGCTGCCGGTCCTCGGCGCCGCCGACGATCTGCCGCGCATCCTCCAGAAAGAGGTCGTGGACGAGGTCATTTTCGTGCTTTCACGGCGCCAGCTCGAGGAGTTCGAGGAGGCCTTTCTGCTCTGCTCCGAGCTCGGCATCCGTGCCCGCGTCGCGCTGTACTTTCCTCACATGAAGGCGCGGGTCGTGCTCGAGGAGCTCGAGGGCATCCCCCTGCTGACCTTCACCAACACCCCGGGCGCGCCCTTTCCGCTCTTTCTCAAGTGGTTCGGAGACATCGGCGCGTCGGCCCTGGGAATGGCGCTGACCACGCCGCTGCTGCCCTTTATCGCCATCGCGATCAAGCTCGGCTCGAAGGGCCCGGTGCTGTATTCGCAGGAGCGCTGCGGGCTCAACGGCCGGCGATTCACGCTCTACAAGTTCCGCACCATGTATGAGGGCGCCGATCACCGCCTCGACGAGGTCGCCCACCTCAACGAGGTCGAGGGACCCGCCTTCAAGGCGCGTCGCGACCCGCGGGTAACCCCGGTGGGCCGCATCCTCCGCCGCCTCTCGCTCGACGAGCTGCCGCAGCTCTTCAACGTCCTCCGCGGCGACATGTCTTTGGTCGGACCGCGGCCGCCGCTGCCCGAGGAGGTCGATCGCTACGAGCGCTGGCAGCGGCGGCGACTGTCGATGAAGCCGGGGATCACCGGTCTGTGGCAGGTGTCGGGACGCGCCGGGCTCGATGATTTCAATCGTTGGACCGCGCTCGACCTCGCCTACATCGACCAGTGGTCGCTGTGGCTCGACCTCAAGATCCTGCTCAAGACAATCCCGGCCGTGCTGACGACGCGAGGAGCGTCATGACCATCAATTCTCAGTTCTCAATTCTTAATTCTCAATGGACCCGTCCGGTACGGGGGTGGGCGGACCGAAATTGAGAATTGAGAATTGAGAACTGAGAACTATTCGTCTTCGAGGGCCTCGAGCTGGGCTGGACTGAGAAAGAGGGCCGCGTCCCATGGTATAGCCGAGGCCTTGATCTTTGTCACCCGGTTGGCACCGCTCTCCACGCCGGCTGTGTTGATGCCGATCAGGAGGAGCTGCTCTGCCAATTTCGCTCCCTCGACGTCCTGCTGCTTGAGAATACGGTAGCGGATGCCCATCGGCGAAACGTCTTGGTACTGGACCGGCGGTATGAACTCGAAGGAGAGAATCGAGTAGTCGTCCTGGGCGACCACCATCATCCAGGTGGTCGTCATCACCGGCGAGGTAAAGAAGCCCTTGGCGAAGGGCATGAACAGGACCCAGACCTTGCGCCCACCGAGAGTCGACTCCCGGACCTCCTTGACCCACACTCCTTCCATCTTGAGACTGTAGGGAAGCAGAATGGGGAACAGGGTTTGGTTGAGGGTCGTCTCCGCCATCACCGACGTCTGCGGCCGATCATCCATGACGCCGGCCTTGGTCGACCATCCGCCGGCGCCATGGTGGGCCACGACCACATCGCCGGGATACTCGATGCGCTGGTTCTCGAGGTGCGCCGTGTCGATGTAGGCGATGTAACTTTGGCTGCTCCCACTGCCGTCATTGTGGGTCTCCTCCTGCTCGACCTCGAGCTTGAGAACTCCGATCTTTGCAAAAGTCTCGCCGCCGGCGGCGGTGACCATCCGATCAACGATCTCCTCTGGCTTGGGGGTTTCGGGCGATGCGATGACCGGCGTTGCCAGGAGCACGGGTAACAAGATTCTCAATGCATATCGTTTCATCAGTACTCTCCCTCAACGGGTGCCATCCCGGCACCCTGTCGGACTCGCTCCGAATTATAAAGCAACAAGCGTGCCACCGGCCCGAGCCGATGAGAACAGCACATCTTTCAAAAAAAAACGGGGCTGCCGTGCAGCCCCGTTGATGAATCGGTCGAAACCGCCGGCTACAGCGGCGGCAGCCCCTGGAACTTCCGCTGCGCCGGGATGAAGATCGAGTCCTGGTTGCGGTTGTCGATTTCGGTTCCGTAGGCCGCGACCCCACCCCCGCTCGTGACCTCCACCTTGACCGAACCCGTCATGGTGACACCGTGCAGGCCGAGCTTCTTGAAGACGTCGAACTGCCACAGCTTCCCGGGCGCAATCTGCGACTCGAACGGTTCCGCTGCCTCCGCGCCGTCGGTGCCGTAGAGAGTGATCCGCACCCCGGTCCAGCCATCGCGATTGGTGTTGAGGAGCCCGATGTTGGTGCGGAAGCCCACGCTCTGGTCGGCCGAGTTCGAGACCCCGGCGATGAAGGCGGTGTCGCCCGGATACAGGAGATCGTCGGGCCCGAACGCCTGCAGGTTGAGACCATACGTCCCACCGGTCTCGGCGTCGAGGTTGTAGGTGCGCGCGGCGACCTGCGGCGCAGGGCCGCCGTCGACGCCGGTGAGGACGATGTAGCCGCGGGTCTCCGCGAGACCGAGCTCGTTCGAGACGATGTCGAGGTACTGCTTGGTGCGGTTGGCGGTGAGGGTCGGCCACTCGAAACCGTAAGAATCGCTCGGGTTGTCACCGACCACGAACTCCACCTCACCCGCAAGCCAGTCCCCGGTTGGGTTGAAGAGCCACAGATCGGTGCGCCACTGCGAGCCGTTGACGCCCTCGAGCGCGGCAACGCCGGCCAGCCAGATTCGGTTCTCGTCGTGGAACGAGGACATGTAGAGGACCGAGTCGCCGGTGAGCTTGTCGATCACCGTCAACAAAGCCTCAACGTCGTAACCGTCGACGCCCACCCGGACCGAGAACGGCGCCGGGTTGCTCTCCAGCCCGAGCCAGAGCCCAATCTCGTTGAGCTGCTTGGTGCTGTGGCCGGGGACCATGGTGCTCCGGGTGTCACCGACCACGTGTCCGCCCTTGTCGTAGGCCGTGATCGGGACCCACACCCCCTCGTCACCGTAGTTGACCAGCCGCAGGTTGGAGCGGTAGTGGTCGCTCTGAATCAGACCCGTGAGATCGAGGAACTCCTGCCCAACTCGCTTGACGGGCAGCGCCGGGACGAAGAGCCCGAGTGAGCCGTCCGGGGTGTCGTTGAAGGTGCGCGAGACCGACAGCACCTTGCAGCCCGAGTTGCTCGTCGACTCGATGCGCACCGAGCCCGTGATCTCCTCGCCTTCGAGGGCGGGGATGGCCTCGGTGATATCGGCGAAGACCCGGGTTTCGTCCGCTCCGAGGCTGAACTCCCTGAAGACCAGGTCGGCGCCGGTGTTGTCGGTGTTTTCGGGTTGGTACTCGATACGCACGTCGAGATCCTCACCGCAGGGGTTGAAGAAGCGGAAGTCGGACTCCCAGTGGGTGTTGTCGGCGCCGTCGAGGCTGACCGCGGCGGCGACCACGAAGTCCTCCACCGGCGCCTCCTCGACCGTGACGTAGTCCAGGGTCGAATCGGAGCCGAAGCAGTTGCTGGCGGTCAGGCTCACCCGATAGCGGCCGGGTTCGGCAAAGGCGTGGCTGAAGCTCTGCTCGTTGCCGGCGGCCACATCCTCGTTGACCGGGTTGCCGTCCTCATCCTCGATCCTGGTGGCGGTCCATTGCCATGCGGTCGGCGCGGTGTTGCCCTGGTTGCCGCTCTGGGTCACCCTGTAGTTCTTGCCCTCGATCTTGATGATCGCCGAACGCGACGACAGCCCCTCGTTGGCGGCGACCGTGTAGGCCACGGATCCCTGACCGGCGCCGGCCCCCGAGTCGATGGTCACCCACGACGAGCTCGTGGTCGCATTCCACGCGCACTCGGCGGTGGTGTTGACCTCGAACGAATCGTTGCCCCCCGCGGGCGGGAAGCTCTCCGAGTACTTGCTGAGCGAATAGTTGCAGCCGCCTCCACCGTCGTCGCAGGCGCCCACATTCGCTACCGTGACGTTGTTGGTGGCGGTACCGACGACGGCGTCGTTGACCTTCACCGTCAGGTTGACGGTCTTCTCACCGCTCGACGAATAGGTGTATGAGAAAGTGTGGCAACTGTCCCAGATTGGATTGCAGGTCTGCACCTGATCCACGCCGCCGCACCCGGAACCGCCGAAGTCCCACTCGGCCTTCACGTCTCCCGTAACCCCGACGATTTCAAATGTCACGGACTCGCCGATTTCAGGCACGGTGGGATCCCAGGTGAAACCGATGGCCTCGACGCCCTTGGCGATCGCCTTTGACGAGGTGTCGGAGAAGACCACCTCCTCGCCGGTGTAGACCTCGTCCGCGCTCATCGTGAAATGGGCATCGGGGCGGGCGTCTGCAAGACAGCACTCACCGGTGGTCCGCACTGTCGGGACCTTGGTCTGCTCGCGCCCGTCCTCCAGCAACATCGTGACCGTCTTCGCTCCCGAAGACGGATAGGTCCACTGCATGACGTTGCAGGGGATGACACCCGTGCACCCGATGACCGGGCTGTTGCCGCGGCAATCGGCCTGGCCGAAGTCCCACGCCGCGACCTCGAGCACCGGGTCGACCGTAAAGGTCATCACCTCGCCGATCTCCGGGTTGGGTGTGGACATCGTGAAGTTGGCCGGCGCCCATGGCGCTTGCTGGTTGACGATAAAGCCGTGGCCGGCCGCGACGATCGAGCCGATACGCTCGGGACCGGTGTTCTCGTCGACCCGGAAGCTCACGGTACCGTAGCCGCTGTCACCGTTTCTGGGCGAGAGGATGGTGATCCAAGGGAAGGTGGTCTGAGCCGTCCACGCGCACGTCGCTTCCGTGCTGACGTTGAAGGCCGACTCGCCGCCATTGGGGCCGAAGGTGGCTTGGGTGCGGCTCAGGTCATAGGTACACCCTCCGCCGCCACCGCCACCACCACCACCGCCGCAACTGCCGGTGGGGGCGATTGTGATCGTCGTCGACGGGGCGATAAAGACGTTGCTGCCGATCGTGATGGTCAGATTGACGGTCCGCGTGCCCTGGGATGCGTACTTGTAGGTTTGCGCCTTGCAATCGCTCCAGAGCGTGGGAGTGCACTCCGGAGTTGGATCGGCGCCGTCGCAGGCGCTGGCGCCCATGCTCCAATTCGCTCGATCAATGTCGGCCGGCACGCCATTGATGTTGAAAACGACACTCTGACCGATCTCCGGGTTGGTCGGGCTATAGCTGATGGTGGGCTGGATGTTGCCGTTGCCCACCAGTACATTTTGCGATACCGACGACGTTGCCTCGTCGTCGTTGTTGGTCACCAGGAGACTGACGGTGTACCAGCTGTCCGGCACGAGGGAACCGCCCGGGATCGTGCACACGGCCGCCGCCGGGCATCCGGTGTAGGCGCCGGGACCGGAGAACTCTTCGACCGTCCACTCGTAGCCGAGGTTGCCACCGACCGGTTTGGAGATCGAACCGTCGAGGACGATATCCTGGGTGTGGAGCGGGCTGGCCGGCGCGATCGTGAAGTCCGCCGCTACGGATGTGACGTCGAAACCGGTGATGTCGGCGGTCGCCTGGTAGGCGCCGCCGGCCTCGGTGCCGTGCAGATAGTCCACCGTGAGATGGAAGGCCCACGTCCCGGCCTCGTCGAGCGTGACCGTCGTCGGCGAGCCGTTGCGGTTAAAGCTCGCACTGAGCGGTGGATCGATCGTCCAGGTATATGGGGTCGCGTCAGGATTGCCCTCGGCGGTCGCGGTCAGGGTCACGCTCTCGTCCACCACCACTGCCAACGGGTCGATTGCAATTGTCGCCGTCGGCTGGCGATTGATGGCAATGCCGGTGTCAAAGGATGCTCTGGTCGGCGGCAGATCGTCACTCTCGACCAGGATGTGGGCCTGATAGCTCGTGCCCCAGGCCAGGTTCTGCGGAATCTGGTACGTGATCTCGTGCGGGTTGGGGGGGCCTGACGGTGTCGGGTTGCCCGCCACGAGGGCGCCGGTGGGCTCCTCGGTGATCCACACGGCCCAGCGGTCGACCCGGCCCGTGGTGGTGTCACGTACCGTCACGGTGTCCCCGGGGAAGGCGGGGTCAGGCGTGACGACTAGGTCGGCCACCGCCGGGGTCGGCTGGAGACAGTCGGAGAGGTCGAAGACCTGGTGGATGGCGTAGCGGCTGAGGAAGAGCATCGAGCCGTCGGGCGACAGGGCGCCGCCGGCGGCAAAGGCGCAGATCGGAAGATCGTTGTGGATGAGCGACGGGTCGGTCCAGAAGTCGGCCTCGAACTCCTCGGGGCCGTTGCCACCGACGGTAAAGGTGCGGGTCGAGTCGGGCCAGCCGGCAACGTTGGTCATCAAGGTCGGCACGCTGCCGACTGCCGGCGATTGCAGCGACACGTTGTTCCCCGTGCCCGGAACGGTCCACAGCCGCACCGGAACCTCGGGGTTGGCGATGTCCCAAATCTGAATCTCCGACGCGGAGAGTTTGCCGGAGGCCAGGAGGGCGTTGTTGCGGTCGATCGAGAGCTCGTAGCGCCGCCCCTGCATCCCGACGGGCGATGTGAGGTAGGTGAGCGACAGCGCGGACCCGGCGCCGTCGGCACGGAAGACGTGGGTGGCACCGTCGCCGCCGGCGGCAAAGAGATAGAACGCGGCGCCGGCGTCGAACTCGTGCAGGCCCTTGACGTTGAGCCCCGCGCCGCCGACCTCGACGCAGCCGACGATGCCGAGATTGGTGAGGCTGTCAACTGTGTAGAGGTTTGAGTCGCTGCAACTACCCGGTCCGGTGGCGGATATCAGATACTCCTGGCCGCCCTTTGCAAAGACATAACCGCCGATCTTGATGTCGAGGCCCTCGTACGGGGCATAGCCGCCGGGCGGGAAGGAGGGCGTGGCGCCGGCGCCGAGGTCGAAGACCACCGTCCGTTTGACCTTGTGCGACAGGATCCCGTAGCGGCAGTCGTCGCAGACGTCGAAATCGATGAGGTCATAATCCGAGTCGCCGCGGGTGCCGAACCCGAACTCCGAGGTTGCGGTGTGGGCCGGGTTCGCCGGGTCGTCGATGTTGTAGATCGTGAGCTCGTTGCCCATGTTGAAGATCACGTAGTCGTGGCCCTTCCAGTGGAAGGTCTCGACATCGGAGGCGCGCGGGCGGAAGGGCTCCGAGACGCAGTTGTTGGTGGTGTCGAGGAGGGTGTCCACCCAGCTCGCGCAGTGGGTCTGGGCCGCGGCCGGCGATGCGGACGCGACGGCGAACAGCGCCAGCGCAACGATCGGCGCGGCGCGAAGAAAGGTCGTTTTCATCCGGTTCCACGTGCGAAACATGCGCACCTCCACGGTAAATCCTATCCCGCGAGAGGTCCCCATGTCAAACATATGAGACCTCGCAGAGCGTTTTTTTTTCAGTACTTTAAAGGTTCTCCGGTGGGGAGTGACCGCGGTCACCCGCGGCCGCGGCAACCATCGCCGCGCCGCGGCAATATACGCGTCTTTCGCCTCCACGTCAACCAGCTTTTTCCGGGTCGCAGCCCCTGGCTGCGACCCGGAAAAAAGGGGGCGGCCAGAAGACCGCCCCCGAGGTTGATAATGATGTGCCGTTATTCGGACTAGTCCGGCACCGAACCGGACCTGCCGATGCCGAGGCCCGGAAGGACCTGCGTGGCATCGCAGTTGTAGTTGGCCAACACAGCGGCCGAGAGACCGGAGGTGTATTGGCCGAAGGCCGCATACTTGACGCCCATCCAGGTCTGGTAGTCGTCGTAGTCCGTGGGATTCAAGCCGTCGTAGTTCGACGCCGGCCAGATGACCATCATCCAACCGAAGGCGTTGTCGTTGACGTCCTTGACGACGAAGAACTGGTCGATCGCAACCTCCTGGGTCTCCAGGGGGAAGAGATTCGGGACCGGGATCGGATCCGGAGAATCGCCGCCCGACCACGGCGGAATGAAGCCGGGGCCGACCGAGTTCACGTTCTCGTCCTCATCCCACGCGTAATAGGTGTAGGGGATGCAGCTGTTGGAATAGAGCGTGCTGGGATTGACCGAGACGTCGCCACCAGGGCCGGTATCGGTGTCATCGAGGTCGACGACGATGCCGCTGATGGTGCCGCCCTTCCAGGCGCGGATCCAGGTGAAGGCGTTCGCAGACTCCGCCATCATGTAGCGGAAGCCCCACGCGGTCGGCAGCGGCTCGCGGAGCTCGAGACCGGTGCCAAGGTGATAGCGCTGGTAGAAGGAGGTCACCCCCACCGGCGGGGTCCTATAGGACACGGACTCGAGGTGGACCGCGTTGTCCGCCTCGGAGAAGTTGTTGCCGCTGTCGAGCCATATCACGTCGCCCATCAGGACGTTGGCGGTCAGCACGCCGGCGCCCGAAGCGCCGAAGTAGGACAGAGCGTCACTGTCCGGCAGGTCCTTGTTGCAGGCGCCGACCACGTCGGCGGTGATGTACATCGCGGTCGCACGGGGATCCTGGTTGGTGAACCAGGTACCGTTCGGGAACACGACGTCGTCGGTCCACGCGCAATTGCGGTAACCGGTCGTGGCGGTCTGGCTGGCCATCAGGTAATCCCGGAAGAGGTCGAGGGTACCGGTCGGAATGTTGCCAAGCGGCGCACGATAGTTGATCGGCGACGAGACCCAGGCGGCCGGGTCGCAGTTGAGTCCACCGGTGTAGTCCGGATCCGGCAGACCGTTGGCCGCGAAGTACCCATCCAGGGTGTTGCCCCACAGCTGGTTGAAGGTCGAGTACGGACCATCGTCGAAGGGGGTTCCGCCGGCATTGCCGTTGCCAGTGCCGTTCTCCCACTCATTGGCGCCCGTGTCGTTGCTCGGCAGGATGCCGTCGCGCAGGATGTCGCGGATGTTGATGGTCTGGACGTCGTAACCGGTCAGGGTCAAGTTGAAGTCGAGGATCGCGATCGAGTAGTCGGTCCACACCGTGATGTGGACGATCTGTGCTTCGCTCGACACGTTGGTGATGGCGAACAGGGTGGTCTGACCACTGTTGTCGATCGCACCCTGCGCGTAATCATAGTTAACAAACGGGAAGAGCAGCGTCGACGCGGGAACCACGTCCAACGCACACTCGACGGCGTATGCGGCGCTACCCAAACCGAGGGCGAGAACCCCCGCCAGCGCCATTGTCAGAAACTTTCTCATGCTCAGCTCCTTCCTTTTCCTATCGAGATTCGAACTTGAACTGCCGGCCGCGAGCGGCCGGTCGAGCGATCTCTACCCTCCTCCGATGTCCCGCATCACCTCCTGTAAATGATTTATTTCTACCAACTTGTCCTCATTTTATGTCATCACAGCATAAAATATATCATCAGATCCAATGCCTGTCAAGGCCCGCGAGCCCTGACTCAACCCTAAAAATCATCCCACCCTTGCCCTCGCAAGTCAAGGGAAAACCCACGCGCCAAGGGACCAGAGGGCTGCCAAATTCGAAATCCGAAATTCGAAATCCCTCGTGGATGGATGGCGTTCCTCATTCCTAATTCCTAATTCCTAATTCAATTCGATGAACGGGTCAGCCAAATGTACACCCCTCCCGGCTTCTCGCCCTGCGGGACGCAGCCGGCGACGATGTCGTCGCGGCCGTCGCCGTCGAGATCGACAAGGCGGACGCCGAAGACGCGGCCGACGCCCGCAAGCTCGGATCCCCGCTCGAGGTAAAAGTCGCCGTCCTCAGTCTGCAGGTACGCCTCGAGGCCGCCCTCCTTGCGACCGGCCACGATATCGGTGCGGCCATCGCCGTTAAGATCGCCGAGCGCCATGCGGAAGAACACCTCGCCGCGCTCCTTGTCCCAGAGCAACGGCTCGGGGGCTGAGAACTCTCCGTCGAAGCTGGTCGGATACCAGACGATACCGTTACGCGCCTGGGTCTCCCCTCCATACTGGCGGAACTGGACGAAGGTGGCATAGACCCCACCGTCGTCCGGCTCGACGTCGTAGTGGTAGGCGGCGCTGAGCACGCCCCGGCTCTCCGCCGGCTGCCAGCCTTCGGCGCCGCGCCAGGCAAAGACCAGCCGCCGCGGACCAAGCGTGTTGGACGACAGCACGAGCTCCGGCCGGCCGTCGCCATCGAGATCGGCTGCGCGGACGACGTCGGCAATGAGATCGGTCGGCAGGCCCTCGGTCGAGACCTCCCAAGTGTCGCCGCGGTTGAAAAGCACCCACGCCGCCTTGGCGTCCTCGATCCTCTCATTGGTTGCCAGGTCATAATCGATCTCGGAGACAAAGCCGAGGTCGGTGCGGCCGTCGCCGTCGAAGTCGGCGGCGGTCACCGCGCGCGAGGTCATTCGCGGGTCGGGCGACGGCAGCACCCCACCGCTCGGAAACCGGCCGTCACCGGTGCCGAGGACCGCGAACTGGGCCTTGAAGTGGACCGCGAAGATCACGTCCTGGTGGCCGTCGTTGTTGAGGTCGGCCACCGCCACACCGCCGTAGTCCCACGGCATCTTCTCCGGCCACTTGGCTTCCTGCCAGTAGCTGAAGCCGCCGCGGCCGTCACCGAGGAAGATCGAGGGCGAGGGCGGGTACTGCTTGCGGCGTGGCGGGAAAACGAGGTCTGCGTGACCGTCCTCGTTCATGTCCGCGACGGCGAAGTCCATCTGCCACCGTCCGCCGTCGGAGAGCGGGCCGGAGCCGGGATCGAACGTGAGGCTCTCCATATCGGGCGGCGGCACGGCCTCCGCGGCGAAGTTGAGGAAGTTGATCGCGCCCGGCTCCTTGGCGATGTCCTGCCAGTCGCGGGCCACCGCCTCGTCGGCCTCGCGCTGCGCCCAGACGCGGTGGAGGGCGGAGTTCGGGTCCTCGGGCGAGATCCCGCGCAACCAGACGTACTCGTCGTCCTCACGCACGATCTCCATCTTGATGCCGGAGACGACGTGCGGGTAGGCGTAGCGGTCGTCAATCTTGACGACCTGCCCTTTGGGGAACGGCTTGGGGCTCATCCAATCGGTCAGGAAATCCGACCAGGTGCGTGGTGGCTCCTCGGCGCTCGACAGGCGCTGCAGCTTTGCGCTCTCCTCGGCGCTCAGGGTGTCGTCCCCCGCAGCCGGGGTCGCAGCTTGGACCGCCTGCTTCTTCGTGCCCTCGGGCTGTGCGTCCTGGCTCCAACCCATGGCGGCGATCGTCCCCACCACCAGGCACGCTGCGAATATTCGATTGCGACTCATCAGAAACCTCCAAAAACTCATGCTCCGGTACACGACGCCTGTGGCCGGAGATACTTCCTTCATCGCGACACGGAAAGCAAGATCGGTGCCAGACTCACCTTGCGTGTGCCCCGTCACAACATCCCCGATTGAAGGCGGCGTCGGGCCAGATCGTCCTTGACGTTGTTGCCGTGACAGCATATTATGAATATCGTGTGGCCGAGGTGTGCCAACCCGCCGTCGCGGGATGGTACTACACGGTGGGAGGAAGACCAAGCGAATGGCCGAGAAAGCGCAGGTCGGAACGCCGGAAGTGGCTGCGATCGGCAGCCGCCTGCGCGAGCTTCGCAAGGAACGAGGACTGACGCAGGCCGAGCTGGCGCGCCAGATTGGCATCCAACAATCCGATCTGTCGCGGATGGAAAAAGGCGAGTATCGGGTTTCTCTCGACAATCTCTTCAAGATCCTCGGCGTCTTCGATCTCGACCTCGCCGATTTCTTCGGCGATCAGCACGAGAAGACCGAGCCCGAGCAGCAGCCGTTGAGCCGGGAGGACATGAAGATCCTGCATGCTCTGCGCGAGCTCAGCCCCGAGGGACGTTCCGAAATCCAGGAGTTCCTCGAGTTCAAGCTGCGCAAGGAGCGTCAGGAGCGACGCAGCCTGGTCGCCAAACGCAGCGGAGAAAACGGCTCATGAGGGAGCGCTACGACGAACTCCTGGCGCTCGGCGAGAGGGCGGTCGGCGGCGACGACTTCGAGCGTGCAGCCGGGCTCTTCGCCGAAGCGGAGGCAGTCGCTCGTGAGACGGGCGAGGTCGACCTCGCGGACCGCGCGTTTTGTAACCGCTGTTCGATGTTGGTCGAGCTCGACCAGGGCGCCGAGCAGATACCCAAGCTCAAGGAGATCCTCCTTCGCTCTGAGAACACCCGCAACCGCTTCCTCGCTGCCTACAACACCGGGGTCGCCTACTACATCTCCGACGATTTCGAACGCGCACGGAACTACGCGCAACGGGCCACGGGCCTCGCGAACGAGCTGGGCGATCGGTCCCTCGAGCACCGTAGCCTCAACCTTGTAGGCACGCTCGCCGCCCGCGCCTCGCGCTTCGACGAGGCGGAGGACGCCTTCCGCCGGTGCCTCGATGCTCTTCTTTCGGAGACCGACGGCTACCAGCGAGTGAGCGCGGCGCTGGTCGAGGACAACCTCGGCTACGTGATGCTGTGCACCGACCGTCTCGACGAAGGGCTGCGCCACTGTGAGCGGGCGCGAACGTCCATGGAGGAGCTCGGCGCCGAACACAGTATCTACGAAACCCTGCAGGATCTCTGCTACGGCTACGTGCTCGCGGACGATCTCGACCGGGCTCACGAACGCGGCACGGAAGCTCTCGAGCTCGCGATCAAATACTCCGATGAACAGATCGCAAAGAACTGCCTGTTTTTATTGAGCGAAATCGCGGTGAGACGCGGCGACACATTCGGTGCGCGCCGATACCTGCACGAGCTCACCGCGTACTACCCGGAGGCCGGGGTGTCGGAGGAGATCATCGATGTTTTCCTCGCCACCGATCTGACCACCGTGGTGAACTTGAGGGGGTAGCGATGAGGGGAATCAGATACCTTCTGATAGCCGCTGTCGCGCTCGGCGTTGCCGGAATTGCCGGCGCTGTCGGGCCGATGGCGCTGACCAGCGCCGGCGATCTCTACGCAGTCGCCCAGCGCGACAACCAGATCGTGGTGACCGCCCGGTACGCCGATGGCGCCCTCGACGAGCTCGTGGTTCCCCAGTCCGCCAACGCCGTCGCCGATTCCCTGCAGGTGGGAGTGGACGAGGCGACCGGCGCCCTCTACGTGCTGTGGCAGAAGAAGACCGGGATGGCGGCGCGGCTGCGCCTCGCCGGATATCTCGATGGCACCTGGATCGGACCGACCACATTTGCCGGCAATGACGGCGCCGCCGCGTACAACCCGCAGCTCCTCGTCGACCGTGCGGTGTCGTCGATCACCGAGGAGGCCGGCGAAGACGAGGCGCCCGTGGTGACCGAGCTTGCAACCACCTTCCTCCACATCGTCTGGTGGCGCCAGACCGCTGAAGACGATGTCGGCGTCGCTCGCTACGCAGCGGTCGCGGTTAATGACGACGGCGTGCCGCAGTTTCGAGACATGTCGCCGGTCGACCTCATCGATCTCATCCCCTACGGCATGGCCTGCTTCGACATCGAGGTCGGCGACAACCTCAGGCACCCCAAGCTCTTCATTGAGCCGAAGACAGGCAACCCGCACGTCTTCTTCACCGATCTTGCAAACTGCATCTTCGAGATCCTCGAGCTCAAGCCCGAGGTCGTCGACGACGGCGCCCCTGGTGACAAAAGGCGTCGCCAGATCATCATCCTCCGCCAGGGAGCGACGATCGCGCTCCGGCCTGATCTCCCGCTCGCGACCGGCCGGCTCGAGGTCGGCGGCGGTCTCAAGCTCATCATGCACTGGGATGACGACGAGGACAGCGCCCTCAACTATCTCGAGCTCGATCAGGAGGGCATCTCCGAGACCAAGACCCTGCCTCTCGGCGAGATGCTCAGCCACGAGGACGCCGTCGACCTCATCCGCGGCCTGACGAACTGACCAGAAGGCGAGAAATTCAAACTACGGTCCGCCGATCCGGCGGACCGTTTTTTTTGGGTCAGTCCACCAGGGTTTTGGGCCAGGGTTATTTCGGCGCTCGATCGAGCGCCGAAGGCGCGACAGATCCATAGCCTGGGGCGTGAGCCCCAGGAGTCCAGAGCCCCCTGACCGCCAGCCCTGAAGGGGCGACAGATTGCGGCTGCGGCGTGACCGCAGCCATCATCTTCCGATGGTCTGTCGCCGCTTCGCGGCTCTCTTGATTATCACCACCGTGTTCCTGGGGCTGACGCCCCAGGCTATGCATATGCCGCCGTTTCGCGGCTCGCGGTTTGCCATCCGCACACCCCGTTTCCGTACTCGCTTGCTGACGGCCTGCGGCCGCCGCGACGCACCGTCGCCAGCGTGTAGCTCATGGCCTCCTTCTTCGGATGAGGCCTGAGCTCACTCCGCTCCCGGAGGCGGGGTCCCGGAGGATGCCAGGCACCTCCGGTGTGCGCGCGCTTCTCACGCCAGGGTGGGTGGGCGGCATTCCTCATTCCTCATTCAATCCAACCGCCCGCTCGAGCAGCCCTTCCAGCGCCTCCGCATATCCGCCCCAGCTCAGTCGCCCTCGCCCATTTTTCGCCCCTTCGGCCAACTCCGCGAGCCGCGGCCGGTCGAGCTCCTCCAGCGCCTGCGTCAGCTCCTCAACCGATCCCGGAGCCACCAACCAACCGTCGACCCCGTGCCGAACCACCTCCGCCAGACCTCCGACCGCAGTGCTCAGCACCGGTACGCCGGCGCCGAGGGCGAGCGGCGCGACCGCCGATTGCGAGCCCGAGCGGTAGGGCAGGACCACGAGGTCGGCCGCGGCCAGCAGGCGGGGCACCGCGGTTTCCGGGACCCAGCCGAGCTCGAGGCGAACGCGGTCGGAGATTCCCAACCGCCGCACCTGCCGTGAGAGGCGGTCCCCTAGATTTCCCCACGGCTCGCCGGCGACCACCAGGAACCAGTCGCTGGCGGGAGGTTGCCGTGCGATCGCCTCGAGGAGCAGGTCGACCCCCTTGTAGGGCCGAATCAGACCGAGAAACAGCGCCATTCGGCGGTCTGCGGCCACCCCCGACGCCGCCCGCGCCTCGGCGGTCGGCGGCAGCTCGCCGATCCCCGGGGGCGGCAGCGGGTACGAGGCGGTCGGCACCCCCGGATAGACGGCGGCGAGACCTTCCTCGAGCGCCCGCGCGTGGGTGAAGAGCGCCTGACAACGGCCTAGGACGAGACGGGCGGCCAGATGCTGACGGTATCCCCCGTCGTGGTCGGCGGGGTTGTGGACCACCGCCACCGCCGGCGGCCGCTCGCCGCGCAGCAGGAACCTCCACTGACCGGCCCATGCCCAGGTCCAATAGGGGATGATCCACGCGTCGGCGCCAAGGGCCACCGCCCTCCGCCGGCTCCCAAACCACGACAGCGGATTCAGGGGATCGAGCGCCGCCACCGCGCCGTCAACGCGCACGCAAGCGTCGCGGTCGCGGTCGCCCCTCCCCGGATAGAGCCATTTTGGATACTGACGCTTCGGGGTCAGAAAGCGCACGTCATGTCCGCGGGCTTGGAGGCTGCGAACGAGCTCGGTGGTGGTGCGCGCGACACCGCCGCGAAAGGGATGCCCCGGCCCAAAAACGACTAGCCTGCGTTTCTTACCGGGTTTCATGGCGAGGGCGCCGAGGTGCCGCGCCTAGCGGGGTTTTCGAACTGAGGGGCGCGGAGTCGTACTGATAGTACGTCGAGCACCCCGATGCGAGAAAACACCGCTAGCCCGCATTTCTCACCAGCTTTCGCCGCGAGGGCGGTGAGGTGCCGTGCCCAGCAGGGTTTTCGACCCGAGGGGCGCGGAGTCGTACTTGACAGTAC